>Ga0123354_10013478_pt1 | contig 12686 bp, 6 predicted proteins | sample TergutLab28metaG_2_FD_97872 | JGI IMG/M metagenome (GOLD analysis project Ga0123354, IMG submission 97872) | Labiotermes labralis P4 segment gut microbial communities from Petit-Saut dam, French Guiana - Lab288 P4 | ecosystem: Host-associated > Arthropoda: Insects > Digestive system > Gut ... | reverse complement strand
TTTATTATTTATATTTTTCCCAACCAAAAAAAATTGCCATACTTTTTTTGCCATTATTTGTAAGAAAAAAAACCCCCCCATGTTTCCCGGCCCCGCGGGGTCCCCCCCCCCCCCCCCACACACACACACACACACACACACACACACATCCAGATGATGACTGAGCTAACTTATTGTGAATGTTGTGTTTATATAAAGATGTCATAAATTTCCTCAATTGTGGGTCTTCCAGATATCCAGTCTTTTAATAGGGATTATTTGGAGACCACTTTGTTTCTGTATTGTTAGCAAATATTTATAACTCTCTTCTGCTCAACATTATGGTATAGAAATGCTTCGTGTGTTATACTGTGATCAGCCAACAGTTGCATGTCATGTTACTGGATTTGTCTTGCCCTGTGCCATGTCAGACCCAAGACTTGCACAACTTTACCTTTTGTATGGGCCAAAAGATGCACATGAGAAAAATATGTACATGATACAATGTAAGATTTTGAACTGTCTTCAAGGTTACAACCAAGACTACTCATTGTATATATGTAACCATGACTGTTGGGTATGTTTATCCAGGCCAAAGACTGTTCAGACATACTATATTGGAAGAGGGCTTATCATGTACATTTTCCTCTGGCATGTTTTTGAGGCTTATTGTAACATTAGAAAACTAATCTTTATCTGACGTATGTCAAGGTGTATCCTGTCAAGAACTGGAAATAAAATTTTAGCCACGTCATATGAACTGGTATCTGAGAGCTTTTGACTGTATGGTAATATGTAAAACATAACTACTGGCATCAGTATACAGTAGAACTGTGTTTTGATGGAGGCATGAATCCTCATTACCATGTTGCTGGTTGTGATCTTTGAGTCTGGAGTTCATCAATATAACTGTAGCACTTAATTGCTCCCAACATACATTGCATGAATGGCATGTTGTGTCCTGTAATTTTACATTGGTTTTATAATGTTATTCTGTGTAAATATTTATTATATTAACTACCGCATATTGTCATTTATTGTTCTCCTTTTTGCAGGTGCTTCACTTAGCAACATTAAAATAATTTATTTCAAAACCCCATTGAACCAAGCCAAACTTTCATAATGAAGTTGTAACTTTCATGTGATTTTTCTGCTAAAGGAAAATGAGAATAACAGTTACAGAGTGTGTATTTTAAGGGAAAAATTTCAGCTCCATTTTTTAAATGGACAAAAACTTGACGATTGATGATTCGTGCAAAACTGTTTTAATTACTTTTTTATTTTTGTACTAAGCAGTCTCGTGTATTTAGCAAAGTACAATGGTAACATCGAGAAATGTATTTATATAATTTTTGAAGCCACACTTTTTGGGATTAATCCTTCAAATTTTGTACATTTTTGTTGAAGAAAAAGCAAATAAGATTTGTATAGGTCTTATTAATTTTGAGCCATAAAATATAATAATCTGTTTACTTTTATTTCTTGTCAGAAAGAACGCTGTTATTCTGTATTACACATTTGTAGTTCATCTGTTGATGATATGTCACTTTTTTATGCAGTGTCCATAGTTGTTTCTACCTGTCGTTGATGTCATGCATGTGTCAAGTTTTAGGGTTAAAATCATATAGACATATTGTGTGCATTTAAAATACATGACCATGAATTGTTAAATGTAACTGTTGCTCTCTTTTTCAGTGGAAAGGAAGAGCATTCCATGCTTAATTTTGGAATCAAATTAGAGCTAGTGTAGTTGCTTACTATTTGAGCTGTCAAAAGTTTAAAACTGACAAACCTTGCTTAACTAGTAGCTGTTAATAACCACCTCATTGAAGACTGGGATATTCCCTTGTAACATGTCACATAACTCCTTTATTTCCCACTTTATGTATAGAAGATAAGAAAGTTTGACATTTATTAGGAACCTGCTAGTTTGCATCGATTGTACAGGCATTCTGATCTTACTGAAAAAAGAGTTGAGCATTGCACTGTTATGGGCATGTGTCACTCTCCCTACACTCCTGTCTCATGCAAAAAGTGAAGTCCCTATACACGCCATTAAGGCATACAGGAGGAGTGGAGGTATACCCAGTTACTTACGATAGATGGAGGTGGGAGTTCAGCTGTACCCCCAGACAAAGGGCGCACGGTACCTACAGAATAGGAGGCTGGATGGGTCCCAAAGCCAGTCTGGACGTTTTGGATAAGAGATAAATCTCTTTCTGTTGCTGGGGTATGAAACCCAGAACATCCAGCCCATAGCCTATTTACTATACCTGCACACTTGTGTCTCACATTGTATCAGCAAGGTAGAATCTTAAGCTGTAAAGTAAAGCAGCTGTTATTTACTAGTATTTTCGTTTGCCTAATGGTAAAATAGCATGTCATTACAGGTTACACCTAATTGCTATACACATTAGTAGGTTAGACCTTATGTGAAGTGCATAAGATGAACACATGATGTATAGGTTATGTCTGTCTATTGGTAAGTGTGTTTCATCTCCACGAAATTTTATTATACATACTGTTGTGATGGAAGGGAGGCTATGCTAGAAGTTTTTGGGTGAAGTTATTTTTTCCTGTCAGTGTAATGTAACTGTGGTCCTGGTTATATAAAAATCAAGTGGAACTTACCAAATCTCTCAGAAGTGTGTTATACAAAGCCATGTGTACATGACACTAAATATAGAATCTTATTGATATTTTTAACTTTTACTTTAAACATTTTTTATGTGACATCTTAATTAAATTTAAGAACAAATTATTTATGTATCTGTACAGTTTAATATTTGTATGCTTATTAGCTTTGGCAGCAGTAAAGTTGTATGTGAAGATCAAGATCAGTGAACAGCACAATTCACATACAGTACATTTGGGTACAAAGTGTAAACCTTTCCACCCGTGTTGAACCCACCAAGAACATCTGCAAGTGTATAATTTTACTAGTTGGTTAGATACCTTAAGAGATAAAGATTTCTAAATTTCCTGTGTGCAAAATATAAGAGAATAAGGAAAGCATAATATGTAAGATGCATGTGAGGCTGTAAATTTGCTTGCTTGCTTGCTTGCTTTGCTGCCACCTAACGTAACCCAAAGTATGACTTTTTTTGGCTTCCCTGTATTGTATCTACTTACAGTGTCCAGCCACAGCCACCATGTCATCACCCACCACTGCACAATATTAGTGTAGAGAAGTATAACAGGGAAGTGGACTACCAGGAACATTACTGGCATTTTGTCCCATTACTTACGTTTGAGTTATCTGGTCAGGCAGTCCTTTGTGGTACTAATGGAGACATGAATGTAATTTTATATCAAGTCCATTCCCAAGTTATTCAAAGGAAAAATATGATGGTTTATTATTAATGTAAGTCACATGTCTGGAAGTAATTATGCAAAGAGGTGTCTTTTTTTTTTTTAAGATTATTCTGTGTTAGTTTTCTTCCACAAACAAAGGTTAGTTTCATTCAAAATTTGTGACTTTCAAAATTGCAAGTACTTAACTACATTTTTAATTAGTGTACCTGTTCTTCTATGCATGGGCTGACAGTGTATGTAGCTATCTACACAGCACACAGCTTCATATGACAAGAGTCATGAATGATGTATTAGGAGGGTTTGAAGGCAACACTCATGGTATATTCCAGTTGTTACATGTAAGGACTGAGGAAAAATTAAAACCACCTTAATCTGGGTAGCCAGTCTTTATTCAACACCTATTTTTGGTACTATTCGTATTGTCTGCACCGAATAAAATTGCCTTGATAAAAAATTTATGTGTTGTTAAGGATCTCTGTTGACATGTACATGTCATGAACTTAAGCAGAACTACTTATTGCACAAGGATTGGCCTGAGGCTTCATTTTATTGACAGATATTTACTTCTAACAAAGATATTAGTGAAAGATGAAGTGACACAGCCTAAGCTTCCTGGACATGTTCCTTACTTACTACAACCATCATATATGTTACAGTCACTGCCAATGTTAACAACTGTGCTTGCCCCTTGCTTAAAGTGCACATTTCACTCCATAAAACACAGTACATATATTACAATAATATTAACATTTGTAGTCATCAATGAAGCTTCTTTTACAAGTATAACATATATACATGTGTGTGCATGTGTTTGTGTGTGTGTGTAGCAGCAGCATTTTGGTGTGTTGATTGCATGTACACTCATACCCATTTCAATGCAGTAATGAAAGTAATGGTTCCCATATTGTGGATTGCTTGCCCAAACTAATTGTGTCAATTGTAGCTAGATGTGAATTATTTATAACATTTATCTCCACATTTATATTCAGACCAAACATTGTATGCATTTGAAAATGTATGATGTTTCAAATTTGAAATAATTCTGATTTAAATAAGGTACTTCAGTGGCAGCCCTTAGTTTTAATGATGTTGAACTTCCATGTTTTATTATCACAGTAAAATGTAACCAAGATGGCCATGAATGTGTGAGTGTGGTGTATGTGCAGCTGCTTTCACTGTCCCTTATTAGTGTATGTAAATACAACCAGATTATGATTTTTTTCAGGGAAGCATAATGTATGATACAAAGTATTTGATTGTATATCATCACAGAAATGGACTGGGTGTTGTCCAGTCCTGCTTGCTTCAGTAACACAGTCAGAGAAAATACACCCATCATTGCTGTGTGACTATAAAGAGGAAGGCTGAGCTTTAGGAATATATTACATTCAAGTGAAAATCATATGTTCTTTTTTTTTTACTGCTTCACTTTATTTCTTTCAATTTAATTCAACTGATGCTTAAATCTTGATATTCAGTATTCATAAATACTGTTAATTCCTAGTAAACAGTCTGACTTGAATAACATTAAAAATTATCCACATTCATAAGCACTGTGCAATGAAGTGCATGGCAGCATGGAGGTACCTTTCCATGTCAGCATCATGTAGGGGTGAGTGTTTGGTTCAATTCTTGTTTAATTTGCCAACCTTATTTTAATCCTAAATCAAAAATGCCTTTGATATTTCTACTTTTGAAGGGTTCTGGGTTTGAAGAATGAAGTTCAAGAGGCACTGCAGTTTCTATTTTGCAAACAGCAGGAACTTAATAGTGACCAGTATACCTGTGAAATGCTTCCTTAAAGTGCAATTAGAATGAAAAGTTTGGTGCAAAATAAAAATGTGCAGTTCATTGTCATGTTTGTAGTATTGTCTGTCCAAATAAGTTCTTTTGATGAATACACTCATGTGAACACATCACAAAAATTCTTTATGTTATCACTTGGGTATTAAATTCCTTTAGATGGCATGAGAATGACAACACATTTTCTCCCCTTCTGTCTCCCCATTTACTAGCTTTTAAACCTTGGAATTCTGGAAGAACCCAGCCAATAAACATTATTTCTCTGTTTTGTAGTTAGATAGCAACCTGCAGGAGGGGCATACTAATTCACTTTGTCCTTCCTTCTGTCTGCCATTTGTTACTAAATACTGTTTTTCTGATTTATTCACAGCAGAAGAGGGTGCAGGAGTAGCAGCTGGGGAGGTAACACAGACTCTTCATGACACAACTCAGACTCAAACTGGGTATATTTTAATTGATTTATTATCAATCAGTTGCCATGCTCTAGTAAATTCTTTGGAGTCTTTCAGTGAAAGTCACTCTGCCATTTAGGAAATCATGTTCTAATCCAGCATAAGAAAGTCTCAGAAGACTTCAACTTGAAAGAAAGTAAATTGGAATTAGATTAATTTATGTCATATTTCCAAATAATGTGACCTGTGTTAATCCTGAAATAAGATTTTATTTCTTTGTTGGTCTGAGGCTGAATTGTCTAAATGAATAGTTTAATTTGGACCAATTGAAATAAGTGGGTCCTCTGTCAGTCTTTAAAGAATTATATAATGACCCTGTTCATCCTTCAAGAATAACATTGCAGTTTTTTGGGCTGAGTCTGCAATTTTGAAATTTAGTACTAATTTGAAATCGGTCATTGGTTCTGTTAAAATAAATGTACTTGAGATGTGTTCTTAGTCCAGTATTCAGTAGTAACATATCAACATGCTGTTTTGGTTGAGGTTCAAAGTGTTGTATGAAGAACAAAATACATTAAAATTATGTATGCCATTGTGAGGGAAATGTATATGATGCATATATTTTGAAATAAAAGCTAGTGACACTCTGAAATGTAAGTAAAGTCTTTTGCCAGAATTTGACATTTTAATAATTGATGTTTTATATATAAACATTCACAGGATCACATAGTTGTATTATTGGTTTGGTGTGTAATGTTGTATGTATGGTAAAAATTAACCTCCAAGTGACTGAACTACACACGTGTTATGGCTAAAATATTATGTTGCAACTTACGGAGTTACAGTATTGATATTTGTCATAATACTTGTGACTGTCTGTAGTTACCATGTTCCCACCACCTGATAAGATTGCATCTCAAAAACACTTTCTTCCTGTAAAGTTGCATTGGTGATGTGTATGTATTATATTGATGAGCTTCACTTCTTTAATGTTTGACATAATTCTTTTTAACTATGCACAGAACCAAATTTCTAATGTATTGTATTCCAAATTGTTCTTTTATATGATGATATAAAATGTAGCAAGGACCATGGCTAGAGATCCATTCACTATAAAAGCCTGCATCTTTTGTCTCTCTGGTGTATAGTCTAAAGTACATACCATGCTAATTGAGGTTTCTGACAATACAAAAGCTGTCTCAACAGTTTTAACTTTAATGTGGAAGAAATAAGCCATAGAATATTTTAATATTGTCACAGAACTATTTGAAGGAACTGTGGAAAGTCTTTTCCTGGTAGGGATTTGAACTTGGTACCTTTTAGGTGTTTAACAGAGGAACTGTAGTTTATGTAATGTCATAAAAATTAATGAAGCCACTGATTTAGTTGATTTATTGAATGACAGTGATCATGAATAGATAATTGAGAAGAGTGTGTCCTGTTGAAAGTTGCTATCCCAGTCTTTACCCAAGGAAGCAGACAGACACAATGAAAACTGTGTTCATGTGCTTGTAATCAGATTCTAGTTTGTGGTTAAAATGTCACAACTGAATGACACTTATTGCTCTGTCAGCATGTTTCAATTTATGTTACAGAGTTGTTGATGGTGGAACAGTGACTGCAACCACAACCACTACTACTGCTACTAAAATAACTAAGGAACCTGGTGATGTGCAAGAGCACCTTGAGAAGTCCATAGATACAGATAAATCAAGAAAGCCAGAATAAATTGTCACACCTTCAAAATTATTTACAATTCTGTGTTGTTAGCATAAGTCCCGACTACAATGCTTTTCACATTTGGAACTGCTTTGGTACAGGTTGAAGATAAGGTAGTGTAAAAGATAACAGTGTCTAGGAATTTAAATGAGTTCTGTCACAATTATATGCTATGTTGTTGCTATACAGGTGGTATAGTTCATGTGAGTTTAGGGATCTGTAATTATTTTTCTCCTCTTGTACAAATTTCACATAATATTTCTGAGAATCTCTATTTGGCATGCATGTTTAAAGGTTCAGTTCCTTAGTGGTGAATGACTGCATTACTGATATGTAAAATGTTATCATTATGATAGTCCCATCCGGACATGGTACCAACTTCAGAAACTTAAATTTAATACACTGAATTGTTTATCATGGTGAACACCACAAAATGAAGCAAAAGAATCCTACAGTAGTAATTCATAATATTGTACATCATTGCAGCTTCCAATTGTAGTGGACAAAACATGTGAAATTATGTTCATCCATGTGGTTTATTTGATGCTGGCTCAGATTTGTATCCTGACTTGTGAGCTGCAAGAAAGATTTTCAACAGTATACAATGATGTCTGAGAAATTATGTAAGATTACTTAGACAGAGCAAGTGGGACACACTAAGAAACTGTGCTTTATGTTCCTGTTCGTATTATTTAAGCCGAAAGTATTCTAGTGTGAGCTAAGTGGGATTGCTGCTCATGTACTGTCCCTCATTGTTAGGTTTATGTAGAGTACATAAACCTAATTCTTTGTATTCTGTACTTAGCATTGGGTACTGTTTCCAAAAAAATTCAGTACCATATTCAGTAAATATACTTTTCAGTATATTTTATTTGTTCTAAAAATTATGCTGCCACTATGTCAGTGTGTAGAAGACAAATGTATGTTATACAAAGAAATGACAGATGATGCAGGTTCCCCTCTTTAATCTCTATGAACCGTAAAGGGGAAACCTAGATGACCAGAGCAGTTCCAGCTATGCAGCCATTCTCACAGTGATCTGTATAATAAATAAATAGGACATACTTTTCATTTTGTACTGATAATATTGTGTAGCAACTCCGCAAAATGACTTACATTAATGTATTCTCTTGGAGGAAACAGTGCCATTACCATTGCTGGAATTAGAATTGTATGTATGTAGTGCACATCATTTTTTGTTGAATGTGATTGAGCCTAGTGTAAAGATCCTGAATAAGTAAATTATGGTTGGGTTTTATGTTAATTCTGTCTCTTCCCTCCACAACCAAATGAAAATTTCTTATGTTTCCAAAAATGTAACATAATTTATATGTTCAAATTTCAGTTTATTGCAACACATGCAAGGTAAATCCTGCTCTGTAATGAGGGGTGGAATGGTGCATCACTGTATGAACATGAATTAAATATCTTAAAATTATGCCTACAGATTTCAAGTTTACTGTGGAATGGTGGAATTCTGCTTAGCAAAGAAACATGCTCATTTAATTACATTTTGTATTATCCTTCAGTGTAATTTTAGCGCATGAAGTAATATGTGATTATTACTAGACTCCAACTTTCCAGCTTTATACAGTAGAGCCCAAAAAATCTTATATCCCATTCACAATCCAATGTGCTAGGGTATGTTGTTGTTATTGTTCATAATGGAAATGGTTTTCAGCCTTCTGGGAATGTTGCACTTATAAAATTCAGCATTTGCAACATAACTGAACAAACTCTTGCCTCGCTTCCTTCTATTCATACATTCATGGGGCTCTGCCTTTTTTTGTATGAGGTACATAGTAAAATAGTATTAATGGAGATTAAAATCAATTACCCAAGGAGATGTTTGTTCTGCAGATTCTGATAATTACACATGGCTGTGAAGGTGAACACTTGGACAGTATGTATTACTTAATGCAGACATTTATTTGAACACAAAGTAGCAACATTTTGGTCAACAGTAATTTATAATTGCTGATCTCCTAGTCAAGTTATAGGTTTTAATATCTTATAAATATACATTGAGTTATTAGCACAGTGTACCATTGCATCTGTATATTTTGACTCCACACTTTAATTTCAGTTCAAATATATGCCTTAATTTTATTTATACAGGTTTAAATAGTGGATAATTTAGTTCAGAATTTGAGACCAGAGGACAGTGGAGAATTACTGTCAACCTGTCATCCTGACATGAAACACACATACATAACTTGAATTTTATATGCTGCGGAGACTGTATACTCTTCACCAATGTAAAAGAAGCATTTACCATTGTAGGGAATGTTTATCATATGATATTGACAGTAGCACTAACTTTGTTGAGGCAAGACTTTACCTCACACCATTGCAGTGTTGTAGGCTAGAGAGGTAAAAACAGTTTATTATAAACCATCTTCATAATTAGACAGTCCAGAAAGTGGATCCATCTTCTTCTGGAAAAAATGTATACTGCATTTTAGTGTCTGTTTTGGTGTGTTTTTTTATCAGAAACTTACTGGAATAAGTAAGAAGATTCCCTGACATGAAAATGGCCATCTCGACTGAAGTTGACTGTTACTACAGGGCAGTTCTCATGACCTTATTAATAAACACATTTATTTCCTTGAAACATAGTCACCCCACAAATATTGCAAGGAATAGTGAAGACAGTTTCCTTACCTGATACACAACATACATATAAAACCACACATTATTCTATAGTGATATTAACTGCAATGAATACACAATACATTTGCATCTATAATAATACAAAGAGACTTCCCTGATGTTATTAAACATGCATAACACTACTGCTTAAGAAATGTTCACATGTAGGATTTCTTCAAGTTGTAAGGGTTGGATCATATCATATCTCTCAAATCTGGAGGGTATTGTGTATTACGGCTTCATATCTTAATAGAGGTGAGCCATGGAACTGTAGTATGTGTTCTTAATAAATACAATTTCACCATTTGGTGGTTATCATCTTAATGATGTTCATTATGTGAATAACCTGTCACTAGTATCATAAGCATGTTGCTTATGACAGACTCAGCTCGAATAATTAAACCTAAGGTTGGGATGCAAAAATTTGTCATCATGTTTGTGAACTTTTGGTGTGTGATGATGACACTTCTAGTCAGATAAAAATCACAGTATAATTATACTTAATAAATATATTTGAGGGTAATTAGTAATAACCTTCAACAACTCATAACATGTAATTGACAGGAAATTAAAAATATATATGTATATATTATATATGTATACTTGTATGTATGTATGTATGTATGTATAAGGCGAATTGTGGAGAATGATGTAATGAAAATATGCAAACAGGCTTCGGGTACTTACATACAACAGTGGAGTGAAAATGTTCAATACCCTTTCCACAGTATTGTTGCTGCCAAGTGAATATCTCATTGAAACATGTTTGTGGTCATGAAAATACAATACCATTCTATAACCCTTTGCTCTTTTTCATTGAAGAAGCAATCATGAAAGATTCTGTGGCCAATACTGCTGTGGTTTTTTTTTCTGTGCTTATCCCTTGAGGGGCCACTGAAGTTGTGAGTATTATAATCTTGTCCATTGTAGTGTCTTTATAGTCATCACCCATTAATTTTTTAATGAAGTTATTGTGACACCTGCCAAATTGCTTTTCATACTCTATAATGTTTGAATGTGTAGTGTATAATCATTGCTATGAATTTTGACAACTGCTTCAAGCTAGATGGGGCTTTAGTATGCAAATATTTGCCGACTGAAATTTTCTGCAACCGTTCTATATTGCCCACATTTCTCGAAATAGAGGAAGGGTATATGTCAGCATGCAGTGGCCATGTTCCTCTAGAGTTTGGCTTAGCAGCACAAAAGCATAAACGTAACTTTCAAAAGGTATTTTGTGCTTACCTAATAACTCATTTAAATTTATCATTATTTTTTCTTAGGAAATGTGATAACAATATTTTACTCCATACTTGTATGAGAATTGTACTAACTCTTTACAAATAAGTGTTGGATTTATTCAGGAACTGTTTGAATATTGTTAGAACATGTCAGGCTACTTAATATCTGTTATTATTTTCTTCCAGGTATTATGTAGAATGTATCTTAGTTGTACAAGAAAACTTGTGGCATAATATACTTAATCATAATCAACATTTAGCTAATGAAATAGCTTATTGAAAGTGGAGGAAATGAAAACAAAAGTATTGTTATTTTTGAAAAAGATTTTTCTTAGCTATTGAAATGTATTTATGATGGACTGTGCTTCATTTTTGAATGGACTTTATCATCATTATTACAATTATCAGTAACAATATACTTGTCTTGAATGACTGTAGCTACACTTGAGATTGTGGCCAGTGTTTTTATTGGCTGAAGAAGATGAATGTGTTACCAGGTAAAATAAAGCTTACATAAGTGCCAGAACTTTGAGTAGTTTATCTGCAGCATTAGTGTCCTAAACATTTCCATCTCCTTTTTATTCTTCTCGCGTCCATTATGGGCTGTTAGTCCACTCTCCATGCCTCATTTTCCCATCTTTGCGGTCTTTGATAATGCTCTTTTGGCATATCTGTCCACAGATAAAAGAATATTTCTGTAATTAGTTTTCATGTTATATATGTACCTCACATTGAAATAAGATTACTAATCACCCATTTCTTTCTCAGTTTCCCACTACATATCTGCCTTATGTTGTCTTTGCTTATGTTCCTGTTCCTAGGTTTATCAGCGAATTTTCTTATAATGTATTTTAATGCATGTTGTATGTGTGTTTTCATTATGTGAGGCATGATACACAACATTTTTATATGTACTTGTTCTCACTTTACCACGTTGTATAGGTTGGGCCACGTGTTACTGTCTGTCTCTGGTAGTGACAGCTCTAAGTATATCCATTAGATAATATGTGGGAACAACTCACATTTAACTTAACCCTGAAATGCCCCTTGAGTTTTATATTCCAACTAGTGACCAGGATGGAGAAGTTTTAAATTTAAATTCTCCCCATATTTACTCACCCAGGACATTGTATAGTGGCCAGCAGCATGTGATGAATTGGAAACCGTATGGTGCACGTAAGTCAGTGTTGAAGAGTTAGACCGCCTCTCATTTAAAGCATTTGCTTGGTGGATGTTGACGTCAGTCCTGTTCTTAGATGTTTGCAGCATGTGGATATTCTTCTTCTTCTTTTGTTGGCGTTACAACCCACTATGGGTTTTAGCCTTCTCAGTGATTTTCTTCCATTCCATTCTTTCTTTGCTCAGTTTTCTCCACCCTCTTATTCCCATCGTCTGGATGTCTTCCTCAACGTCTTCAATCCATCTCTTCCTTGGTCTTCCTCTGATTCTCCTACCTATTGGTTTCCATTCTAGTATTCTTCTAGGCATTCTCATTCCATCCATCCATGTCACATGTCCTAGCCAGGCTATTCTTCTGCTTTTTATGAATCTTACTATGTCTGCATTTCCTATGAGTTTGTTCAGT
>Ga0123354_10013476_pt1 | contig 12686 bp, 9 predicted proteins | sample TergutLab28metaG_2_FD_97872 | JGI IMG/M metagenome (GOLD analysis project Ga0123354, IMG submission 97872) | Labiotermes labralis P4 segment gut microbial communities from Petit-Saut dam, French Guiana - Lab288 P4 | ecosystem: Host-associated > Arthropoda: Insects > Digestive system > Gut ... | reverse complement strand
TTATTATCCAACTAATGCACAATATATAATATGTAGATAAATTAAAATTATAAAATATTTAAAAGTGCTCCAACATGTTTCGGATCACAGAGGATCCATCATCAGGGAACCTTGTAAAGTGCTTGGCTAAAAATTACAAGAATGATTCTATCGTGTCCGTTGACAGGCTCCCTGATGATGGATCATTTGTGATCCGAAACATGTTGGAGCACTTTTAAATATTTTATAATTTTAATTTTATCCACATATTATATATTTTGCATTACTTGGATAATAAAGTGTTTAATTGGTTGCGAAACTAGTTTTATCAGCTGACGAAAATAATATAGAGGTCTACTCGAGGTGCTGGAAAACAGACTGCTAAGTAAAAATATTCTTCAAGTATTTTGTTTTTAGTTTGTCCCTAATTCTGAAATTCACAGATGAACTTGTTTAGAGAAATGTTAAGTCTGTCAGGCAGTACATTACAGTGAAATGCTGTCTGGTATTCGGCAGTGCAGGAGAATGAAGTTCTGTGGCGCTCTTGATTGGTTTTAAGTAATACCTTGGGGTAGTCTTTATCGTCTCGTTTAATTGGTTCGCTTCTTGGAAATGTAAGGATTTATTATTACAACCTTCGTCCTCTTTGTGCTACTAATTTGGTGGAATGTGGGGTAGATACGTTTGCTTTCTGTCTAGAATTAGTACACAGATGCATGTAAGTCCCTGGAAATCATACGGCTAACAAATTTTCTGTGTTGACCCTGCTGCTGGTTGTTGGAGGGAATTGTTTCTACAGTTATTTGGATCGTATTCTTCTATTTAAACAAATGCATGTACAGCCCAGAAAGTTGAAGTTGTCCCTACACAGGCAACGAAGGTATATAGAGCAGTGGAAGTGTAGTGCCACTTATTCTTAACATCGGCACTAAATGGAGGTGAGTGGTCAGCCTCATTCCCCGTCACTTTACCCCTGGTGAAAGAGCCACAGTTGCTTACTGAACAGGAGCCTGGATGGGCCCCATAGCCGGTCGGGAGTATTTTTGTAGAAGAGAAATCTCCTATCCCTGCCGAGAATGGGGCCCCGGATTTTCCAGGCCTTATCATAATCACTACACCGACTACCAAATCACGGCTCCCGTATGAAGGACTCAATATCTTAAAAAATTCTTGCCTCTGTTAAGAATTTCCTTGACTGTTTTCTGTGGCCGTGTGAAAAAGCAAAAAAATATTTGCCATTATTCTGACGTTGTCTATGCCGTGCATTTTTTTAGATCCGTGTACTCAGTTTATTGATGCTGAAAACACAAACGTGATTAACAACTTTAAGAATGCCACACTAAGAGTACTTACAACTAATGCGGCGATTTGGTTCATGCAATCTGTAGGATAAATAAATTAACACTTAAGTATATATGAATTAAAATAAAAGACAACAACCAACAAAGTAAAAACACAAAACTTGCAGCAATAGATGGAGATTAAATCAAGAAATTTAATTTCCGTGCAAAAAGAAATAAATTGAATGAATTTGGCATTGTCTGGTTTATTGGTAATCAAGCAGTGGACTGCTTATTAACAAATTAATTACCTTTGGCCTATGTATAAGGAAAAGTTTATCGTCGTCATTCTAACGACCAGACAGATTTGTCCCTTGCATTTTGCTGAACAAAGCTATCTTTTGCTGCAGCATTAATAAGGAAACACATTTGTTGTGGCTGTAATAATGAAATGACTTACTTTCTCCCTTTTTATTATTGAAATCATTTGTTCACTGGGTTCATTTATGGACTATAATTCAAATATTCCGTGGTATGATTTATGAAGAATCACTTTGCCGCGGTGGCATAAATATACAGACGAATTTGCGATGGTCGCATTGATAAATATATTTACCGTACTGGCAATCAGGTTTACTTCAGAGGCGTTTGTCATCAATCAAAATTTCAGAAATTGCGTTAATGAACGAATGATTTTCCTAGTTCGATTCGAAAACAATTATATTTTTATGGTTCTATTATTGAACAACATGTCGTCCCTTTTTATAAAAAGGGCCCAACCCTCTATTCGATATACAATATGTTGTCCTTTTTTTACAAAACAGGGGCGATATGTTTATTTGCTTATTTGTGTTTCATAAGACGACGCCATCAGCCGCTATTAGTATGCAGCTTCGATAGATACAATGATAGTATATACTAAACTGGAAAATACATGAAAGGAAGCCACATTTTCCTGGAAAACCTAAGTAAAAACAACAAGTAAATAGCCGCGAATAGCCATCGAGTGGCGGTTATCCGTCTTGAAATTTGGGCTGCAATAATAATCGCAGTTACAACGCATTTTTTGATTAAGATATTAAAATTGTTCCCCCCTCCAGTGCCATGACTTCTTACTGATTAAATATACGTTTATTTGTCAGCATTTCTGACAGTTGCTTATGTTACATGGTGTATAATGATAGGGTTCTTACAAACTGGGACTGTGTTTCGACCTACTATCCAAACATTTGTTTGGAGAAGTCGACGGAAATCACCATACGAATCTGACGCATGACTGCGGATATTCTTTCTGGTGGACGTTACAAAATGGGTACTAATTTCAAGAGTTACTATGACTGGACACACAGAGACACATTTGCATCCCTACGTAAATTTAATCGCCCCAGTCGGAAACCGTCTCTTTACAACAACCGTAACATCAGTGTAAAAGCATTTTGTCCGTAAAGTCGTGGCACGGTTTTCATTCTCAGCTCTTGTGGAACTTGCCATCCTTAAACAACAACGAAACATTTAAACAACTGTAATAGGTTTGCCTTTGTTGTTTGTGAAATTCACCATCAAGCCCATTCATTGCTTTACATTTACTATGCACATCAGGTTTCAAATTGACATACTGTTGCAGGAATATTCTGAAATCACGTTTCATAAACTTTAAGAAAACTCTAAACATTGTTTTCGTCTGTTGTTGTTCAAGCGTAAGCAACAATTAACAGACCAAGTCATACGGCATTTTTCAGTCATGCATTAAAATCTTTAATCATGATACAATTAAGCCACTCACCCATGCTCTATGGATTTCTTTTTCGATCGGAAGCTTATATGTAGTGCGCATGGTATGAAGTTACTTCTGATACAAATACTTTGTGATATTTGTAGTGTGTGTAATATGATTATCTTACGAGATGGCTATAAATGGGAGTACAGATCACGCATTTCACATTTTTATTGGCATTATTCATACTACGCATGCTATGGCATGTTCTACATCCTTGCACTGTAAAGGATCTAAGTACGGAACGCAAATAAATTCAGTTTGAGTCTATAAAAAAATTATACTTCAGGATAAATGTCGGTCTGTCACGTAACTTCCACTCTTTGACAACCATCACCGCCAATGGTCATGATTCATACAGTCTTAGGTTCCCGCCATTTTTTCAATCAGCTGGTTGTAAAACAACATGGTTGAGGTTGTGGCTGATGTGTGTGTCGGGTGGGTTGATTGTAAATGCCTTGTGACAGATTGTCTTGTTACATGATACATAGTGTAGTAAGAATGGAGAAATTACTTGATTAGAATGATATTAAATAATCAGACTGTTTTATTTTTAAAGCTGTACATATCACGCCAATATCTCGTGCTTGTGTGGCGTGGTATGTGGATTGGCATGTCCGTTATGTGACCCGAATTGTATAGGTAATCAGCATGAAAATGCCGTTTGTACTAACACAGTAGTTCATATAAGTGAGCAGGAAATTTGAGAATATTAACACTTGTTTCGTGTTATCTGAAACGTTGGTAACGACCACTTGCAACAGCATACCTTGCCAGGAGAATAGTCTATTGAACTGTCCGTTCTGTTCTGTCAGGGCTCTGCAGGCAGGTTTGAATAAAATAGAGTCAGGACAGTTGAAATGGAGGAAGATTTCAGCTGAAGGTCTGGACCTTGACTACACAATGTTATTACCTCAATCTCTTGCCAACCAGCTGCTGCAGCATCTTGAATCAGAGCTTGAGTATTTTAGTGGTGATCTGGCCATGGTATATGTTTATGGCAAGTGGCACCCCATTCCTCGTCAGCAGGTATAATGGTTTTTACTTACAGTATAAATCAGCCTGAAATGCAAGGTAGGCCTTGTGCTGTTATTATCTCAGTAAGTGAGTTTTGTGCATAGTGTCTTGTGGGACATCCTCAAGGTCAGACATTCATATAAGCACACTTCCACGTTCTTGATTATGGCATCCAGAAGTCTTTAAAGTTGTCTCATGTCATGTGGTGTGCAGTGCAGGCAGCCCCATATTTTTTGTGTATAATGAATGTCTGGAAATGAGTAAGAAAATTAAATTTAGGAAGCTGTATTACCATGCACAATGTTGTGCACATCCTATAGATATGTACCTAAAAACTGAATATTTTAAAGGGGCTTCTTATATGCAGTCTTATATTATATTTGGGTAATGCATTACTTTCATGGTTCTGAATGTCACCCAATCCAAGTAAGTGTGTCTTGTACTTATCATGATATTGTCTCCTATTGGGGGTTTCTTTCAGTGGGCTAGCCCACTAATTTGAATGCAACACAGGGAAAGGTATTTGTAAGATTCAGCACATTCATTTAATAGGGGAGTGTGTGTGTTTCCCAGGTTGCATTTGGTGACTTAGGTCTGAGTTACAAGTTCTCGGGCAACACAGTACCAGCCAAGGCATGGCCATCTGCTTTACTTTATGTAAGGGACATGCTTACTCGACTGACTGGTTACTGCTTCAATTTTGTCCTTGTCAACAGGTTAGTGTTGCTGTTTCATGAAGTGCTGTGGTATAATTATTCACTAATATGATTGAGTTTACATTAACGTAGACATACCTCTGTTGTAGGTACCGAGATGGAAGAGATTATATAGCGGAACATCGAGATGATGAGAGAGAACTTGATCCAGCAGTGCCTATAGCATCTTTGTCCCTTGGATGGGCCAGAGACTTTGTGTTCAGGCACCGTGATGCAAGAAAGCGTGGACCCCAGAAGAGAGAGATTTTGCCAGGTGTAGAAACTTTATACTCTACTAACCCCATTATTTTCAAGACTCCCTAGATTTTTACACTGTAGACAAAATTATAAAATACAGCTAATAACTCCTTAAAAATTGAAAACATTGGGATGCTTGGAAATGACAGTAACAAATCAAAACTACAGTATAGGAATTAAGGGCAGATTAAATAGGGTAGAGTGCTTGCTGACTTTTGGGTTCCTGACTCCTGTCTAAAAACATAAAATAAAAACTACAGCAGAAGACTACAATTTTACCATTTTGTATAGTTATAAACTTGGACTTGGGTCTTTCATCCTGAATTGAAGGTGTCTGAGAGTGGGGTGTTCAAGGTAATATTTTGTCCTAGTAGGTAGATGAATGAATGAAACTGCATTAAGAACTTTGTAATTTGAACTATTCAGGAAATATCAAGTAGGTGAGCATGAGATGGGCAGGGCATGTACCATGCATGGGATAGTTTAAAACTGTGAGTGAAAAAAAACATGAAGGGACAAGCTTGGAGGACACAAGTATACAAATGTGAAGATAACAATAACATTGATTTTAGAACAAGAAATAAAATGGGGGAGGGGTTTGATATGTATTAGATTCCCATGACCAGTAGTTTTGAACATGGTAATGAACCATATTTTACACAAAAGGCACTCTGCTTCTTGGAGTTTTGAGTGATTACATAATCAAGAAATCACAGTAGGCACAGTTGCAAAAATGTACAGAAGTATGGGTATTGTTTGATAATAATGAATTGTACCTTTCACTGTTGACACAAATTGTGTTGATGATGAAAATTACCATTCATTATTATAAATACTATAACACAGTGGGATGTCTAACAGTAAAAAAAATAGCATTTCATTGGAATCAGAATTGTTTGATGGTGAAATAACCCTTACAGCACTTGTAACTGATATACGACAGATGCATTAAGTTTATTAAGAATGTCCTCGTCATTTACATCCAAGTTCATAACTTATTTCCTCTTCTAATATAGACGGTTTTAGAATTTTGGCGATGGCTTTTGTTTGCAGTGAAATTGTTGCTGGAGCATGGGAGTCTTCTAATGATGAATCCACCCACAAACAAGCTATGGTTTCATTCACTGCCACAAAGAAAGAATTGTCCGGGTGTCAGGCTCAATCTCACATTTCGAAGAGTGTTGAAAAGCCCAGAGACATAAAGCATTACAGCAGTTATCAGGTTTTGCAAAATGATGGGCTGTGTCTGTGATATTAGGAAACAGTGAACAAATTTGTTAGCATACACAGTTCAGATTGTCTAGAATTGTGTAAAAATGTGAGAGACACAAAACATGTCAGTAGTAATTAAAATATGTGTGTGCTGGTATACATCTGTGATGTTAAGAATCACTCTGTAAAAATCTGAAAGCAGAGGCACTTCTGATTTTATGGGAAATAGACGGGATAAATTGTATTGCTCATGAACATGTCAGAATATCTCTTTGCTATTTTGAAAGAGAATTTGAGCTGTTCTGTATGGTAGGATTTATATTCTGATCCATGAAATTTATGCCATGGTGTATTGTGCAAGACACTTGTGTAGTGGTATGTACGAGGAGAATAATAGTAACACTACCTGGGAACTTCATTATCATTGCTTGTTGTAACATTGAAGTGGCTGACAAAACAATGTTTTTTATGTAACTTGTTGGACAAAAGCTAGGAGGTTGAATACAAATGTCTGGAAAAATGTATTTTGTTCAAGTTGTCTTAACCTCACCTTTTCTAAATGTGTATGTGTGTTACACTCTTCTACCTGTTATGTGATTAAAAATGGTTCAGTACATATTAGTAAGGAAATTTTGGATTGGTAAGTGAAAAATTTACTGCTTTTCTTCAAAGACATAATGTTGCAGAATTGCCTTGTGATGGATAATGGTTAAACCATTTCACACACACTTTCTATTCTCCAGAAATGGTACATTCTGTGGTATCAGATTTCCAAATTATTAATTGAGGTACGTGTGGGGGTAAATTGAAGTTGAATAGTAATTACCTTACTCATCAACTGAGCACAGTTGCTGGCCCTTAGGGTTGATACATTTGGAGCATAGTTTTCTATGGTGCTGGAAATTGAACACTTTGGAAAGCAAATCAATAGTAGATGGAATGTTTTGAATTGTGGCACTGGAGAAGGATGGAGAAGATCAGTTGTACCAATCGTGTAAAAAATGAAGTATTACATAGAGTCTATGAGGGAAGGATACCCTACATACAATAAAAATAAGGCTGAATGGATTGGTCACATCTTGGGTAGGAACTGCCTTCTAAAACATGTTATTGAAGGAAAGATAGAGGGAGAGATAGTAGTGATGGGAAGACTAGGAAGAAGATATAATCAGGTACTGGATGACTTTAAGGAAGTGAGAAGATATTGGAAATTGAAAGAGGAAGCACTAGATCGCACTCTGAGGACAACTTGCTTTGGGAAAGTTTATGGACCTGTCGTAAAACAGACTACAAAATGAATGAGTGACTGAGTAGTTTATGGCACACATGTGACACTTGTTGGTCCATAAATTGTAACCATAGTGTGTGTGCCATGAAAAAAATTAGGTTTCAGAAATTATGTGATGTTTGATATAAAAATACTTCATTTGTGTGGTGACACGTATAATAGCTGCACTTGTATTAAATATAAATCTATTTACCTATCTGGAACTTCTGACAATGTAAATCTTTTGATGTTTTGCTGACTGTGCATCTCAGTATATTTATCTCGGTAATTAACCAACTTGATGCACAAAATTTTTGTTTTACAATAAGTTTATTTCATGCCTCTACATGTTTCGAGCACATGTACTCATCATCAGGAGGTCAAAATTGCATTACACAGCCTCTTGTATCATCACACCTATAGGTGGCCGTCTCATGCGCAGGTTGAGAGAGGACTGGTTAGAATCAACCAGTCCTCACTGGTAGAGTTACGGGTCTGAGAACAAGGTACTGGTCTTTGCAATGCCCACATCTGGGGCTGACAAGCCTGCTTACCCTTGAAAGTTTTTTCCAGAGAACAAAAAAAGAGAGAGAATACACACATGTTGCAATCTAGTTAAGCTGGCAGAGGGCAGTGAGCTGTCCTAATTGAGTGTGAAGGTTGCAGTCTCACTCTCTTAAGTGCTTTGCCCCAAAAGTCCTGCACAGAGCCCAGTAGGCAGATTATTTATTTACGCTGGGCAAGTTTGGCAGTAAACCGTCAGATGTAGATCAAGTATTTGGTTACACTGAGCGAGGTTCACAGTACAATCTTAAGAATAGAGGTTTCAAGAAAAGTTACAACCTGTGTGTGTGTAATATATAGCGTAATCAGTGACTACAGTCAATCAGGATCACATACCCTTTTGTGTAAGGGAAAGAATAAATGAAGAAAGGGGTTTGGTGTGGAAAATTGAAAGAAGACTAGAGGGGACAAGACCTATGCGTAGATGGAAGGTATTAAACTGGATCTTCAAGACCTAACTTGGCAAGGTGTGTACTTAATTAATGTGGCCCAAGACATAATAGATGTGGCAGGATATGGCAAACATGCTAATGAGCCCTTTGTTGCATAAAATGTGGGAAAACACTGAGGAACTATTTTCATTGTTCCATGGAGTTCCAAATTGAAATAAAAAATATGCAAAACATTGAACACTAATTAACAGTTGCTGTTGAAATTTGTTTTACAGAACGTCTATTAATGTTCGATACAATTCTATCCATTTGTATATAAATATACAATGATGTATCAGTAAAACACAAAAAAACTTTATTTTGTTTATTATTGTATTAGGGCAACATGTTTCAATTCCTATAGAATCGTCTTCAGGCCCTTCTAGCGTTAAAATTTTAAAATTGCATCTATCCATTCGGTTCCAACGGAACCGAAATTACTACCAATCTCATCGGCTCGGATTTAATATACATACATGCATTGAGCGTCACAGGGAAGTATTGTCGTGGTTTGGAGTATTATTCTCTGTGGTGCAGACTAGGTAATCTGTGGATCAGGTGCAGACGATTTAAGCTTTCGTACGCGTGCGTCATCGTAGAAGTTTAACCTGTGGTCGCGACAGCCATTTGAGTGACGGCAATTGTAGCAACTCGGAGAGGGAATTGATGTGGACAGATATATACGACGTAGTGATTTTAATAACGAAATCGGTGCATTTGCAGAAGTTTATAAACATTTCATGTGTGCTACTAATAGATAAGTGTGAACGTGTTAATAGCTCTTTCTGCTTATGATGTGACATTGACAGTCCCTATTTGCGGTCTTCAATAGGTTAGGGTTGCACTGTCATCATTACGTATCTGTGCTGTAGTATTGAGTTTCTCGTTGATATGGCCCACTCTTATTACAATTTAAGTGATTAATTAAACCTTGTAGAGACTTTTATTACAAATTGAAACATGTATGCCACAAAAAATCCCAGCCTTAGGATCAATGAGGCAGATTTAAAGTGTAAAAATTGTTGTGATTATTACGGGAATGCGGAATGGGGGGGATACTGTTCAAAGTGTCATCGTGAACGCAACCAACGTGAAAGATCAAAGAAAACTGGTAGTGTTCGTGGCTTTCATCATGGAGAACGGTGAGCTGAATGGCAAACATGTACTTGATATGGGTTTGATTTAGCTGGATAGTAGAAATATAACTATCTCAATGGAGAGGAGTTCTTGAGAAAACAATAGGTCTTCGGCTTCTTGAGAATCTCCGGCGTTTTATGAAACGCGATGATTCTTGACCTCGGTTACAAGGGCCTATCTGTATCCAGAGCAAGATAAGGTACTCCATACTACCTCATCATACTACCTTTTATCTGTGCCCGTGTTTTCCAAATGGTCTCTGTCCTTGAGATTCTTCCACAAGAACTCTGTATGCACTTCTTGTTTCTCCCCTGGGTGCCACATGCCTCACCCCTCCCATTCATTTTCATGTGATCACCCTAATAATATTCAGCATGGAGTACAAATCTTAAGTACTTTGTTGTGCATTTTACTCCAGGTGCTTGCTATCTTATACTCCTACTCCTTAGGTCCAAATATATTCCTTGGCACACTCTTCTTGAAAACACAAAGTATATGTTTTAACTTTAATATGAAAGACAAAGTTGTACGTCTGTACCCAACAAAAGACAGATACACTGTTGTGTATTTTTTGCATGTTATATATTGAAATAGTTGGGAAAACGAGATTCTGCATTAAATGGTAGCAAACAGCCCCTTCACTGATTCAGTTGTGATTTTTTAGTGTTATTTACAAATATTTGAACATGGTGACATTTTCAAAGACCTTAATGGATACATTGCTGTTGTGTTTTGTCCTACATGCTGTTGATGAACATGAACATACACCCATTTTCCTCAGCATATATTTCTAGGTCAGTCTCCTTAATAGCAAGTAGTAGAGCTTCTCTCTTTTCTTTTTATAGCATTTGTGTTTGCACTGTACAATGTAACTTTGTCATAGATCAGAAACTGATATATCTCAATGAGTTTTATTCTGTCTTGATATTCTTCCATACTAAGGGGCTAAACTAATATGAAGTTGGAGACTAGGGACATTAAAGCACCGGTATGTTTGAGACCATTCTGAATGGGAAATTTATCAGTTATTTACTGATCAGTAATTTTCTGTAGGTTTCATTTAAAAACATTTCACTTATCCAGATTAGTTTAATGGATGTAACAAATTCATTGAGAATGTTGTACAGAACTTTCACATAGCGTAATCATGGGCTCTCATGAAGTGTGTAACAGAGGTACTGATAAAGTGCCATGTAGTGTTTTCATTTTTTCTGGCATGTCAAATGAATTCAGGATATCTTAATGAATAGTTGACATGTTATGACAGAGTCAACTTTTTTTTAATATTGTTAATTTCAGCACCGAGAAACAGATTTCTTGTGCACTAAAACAACTATAGAGTAGAAAAATTTTATTTGTTTTAGATGGTATTTGTGTGTTTTGGGTTTCCTCCAGTCATTGTGTGCTTTGTCATGCTGTTTAAAGGCCATACAGCAGGAGGCTAATTTTAGTGACAGTAGTAATGGAAGAACAGAATGTGTTTCCATTGCTTACAATTTGTAAAGGCCCAGCAGAAATTTTAGAATGAGTCTCCTTTTGCAGCTTTATCATTTCTGTGTTGTGTCTGTTGCAGTCAGTTGTATAGGCTGTGAGTCAAAATTTAATGACACATACTCCTGCTCATATTGACCTTGTCTGCCGATATGTGACAGTAGTGTCGCACATTTCTTGAAGAATCTGCCAGACCTGTCAGTATGTCCAGCAGAGCATGAGGCAGAAATGTGGCCTAACATATCATCATCATTCTTGCACCCTCCATACAGAGACTTGTTGCATGTGTGTTGGACAGTATCACTTTATGTTTATATTAACAGGTTATCTCTGTCAGCTTAAGCAAAACTTATTGTTCTTACTTTATTACTGAGTGATTTTGTCCACATAGTGTCACTTGTGATTTGTATTCAGGAGGTGGGGGGTTGAATCTTTGGCAGAACACTAATCATCCTGACTTTGTTTCCCTCAGATTTTCCTTCCACTTGTCAGTGTAGTTTCATAAATTAGGCTATAACCTCTCTTATCCACACCCTTTAAAAATCATAATTTATTATCATCCAGTAATTTTATGAAATAATCTGAGTTTATGATATTATCATTAATTGAACTACAAATGAATGAACATGCATTCCTTCTTTTTCCATTCATTATGTGTGAGCATTCATGGAGGTTGGGAGTCGAGTCCAATTCACTGCTATGATAACCAACAGTATAATTTTTTAAAAAATTAGTTATGTAACATTATCAGTATAGATTGTACTTGTTCTGTAATTTATTTACTTTGTCACTAGAAAGACTTGATAAAATATTTGCTATAAGTGTGAGTTCTTCCGCATATATTATTCTTTGAATCAAAATAATTGTATCCATTATAAAGTAGTCAATTTTGAATGCCAGTAGCTAATAATTCTCTGATAAATTGTATTTATAGCGACCAAGTTGGAGATAAACATACAAAGTCTCCTGTTGAGTTCACCAAATTTGAAGAGAAGAAAAGACAGCAAACTGAGAAGCGGACAAAACTGTTGAAATTTTCTGTATTTAGGAAATCATCAAGTTTAAAAGGTGTGTAGTGTTTCATGTTTTGTCCCCCCCCCCCTCTCTCTCTCTCTCTCTGTCATTTGTGGACATAAGAGAAAAGAGAGGGATTGTCTGTGAGCATGATATAGTTCTTATCATATTCTGCTGATAGATTTCATAATGGTACTGACAGGAATCCATACTATAGCTTTTCTGTGCAATAAATATTTTCAGAACTGTGCTTTGGCTCCCCTAATGTTTGTAATAATGTGTGCAAGTGTGTGAAAGCTTATTGACACTTTGGAAATGGATTTGGGAAGTGCCTAGATTAAGGACTGTCTTTGGAGCTGCTGTCATTACTGAAACCATTCAAAGTTTTTTTAAGTCCTTTCAGGATAATTCCAGAGGAATAAATATATGGATGAAGGGTCAACAGGAGTGAGAGAGAAAACCAACAAGATGCAACAGTTAGATGTTTATTATCAACACTTTCTCAACATGTTTCGGGCATCATTATGCCCATCTTCAGGAGAACAAGACGTGTGTTACTGCACATGG
>Ga0123354_10013472_pt1 | contig 12688 bp, 11 predicted proteins | sample TergutLab28metaG_2_FD_97872 | JGI IMG/M metagenome (GOLD analysis project Ga0123354, IMG submission 97872) | Labiotermes labralis P4 segment gut microbial communities from Petit-Saut dam, French Guiana - Lab288 P4 | ecosystem: Host-associated > Arthropoda: Insects > Digestive system > Gut ... | reverse complement strand
CCCATGAATGGTTTGTTGAGAAATTATAAACTAACCTAATCCATGGAGCAGAGTCATTTTTGAGAAGCTAATCGGTTTGGCCTATTGTATAAATTCCCTGCCCTTAATGGGCCTTAAAGGTTCATTACTGTATTCACAGAAGCCTGTTACTTTCCCTAACATGAGCCAGATGAATTCACACCACATCCATCTACCCTGTTCCATTATAGTCAGTTTTTGCCCACTTCCAGTAAATTTTGCTTTTAAAATCAACATAACATCTCTCGAAGTCTCAATGAACTGACATCTAGTGAATCGAAAGTTTGATTTTAGTATTGGGCCATACTTTAGTGACATATATTTTGAATTTACCAAATTTGGTGGAGAAAGAGCAGTAAACGTGAATTTAAATTATCAAGGGGCGCTGTAGTAGATTGGTTATTTCTTCCCATCTGTGTATTCCTCCCGTTTTTGTGACTGTAATAATATTTTGTGGAGCATATGAATTGTGAAGCTTGGCATAAATTTATCAGTGTGTTTGGCTGTGGAATTTATTGCAGATACATGCAAAAGATTATTGTAATGTACACATGGTTACCAGCATGATGTGAGAGATCTGTAGTGTATGTGATATCAGCAGTTTGGTAATTTAAATACAGTTTAGTTTCGAAAGGATGACACTGAACAGGACCATGTTCTAATCCTGCCCACAGCACCAGAAATCTATACTTTTTTTTTTCTCCCCTCATCTCCCAGCATGTGCAGTTAGGTGTGCACAAATCCCGGGTGCCATGTTCGCAGTGCTTCAGAATTTTTTTACAGTGGTGATTAATGTTTGTGGGCCCTCATGAACTTTGCTTCATATCACACATCTGGTGCCTAAAATTTTGAGGTGGCACCCAGATTTTTTTGAAAATGTGTACCCATAAATTAGGTGTTGACTCCATTGTTTGAAATTCTTTTCTGATTTATACCCACAAACTGTTATAATTAAGTGTTTTGCAGTTTGAGGCACCGACGGTATCAAAAAATAAATCGCTCACAAGGCTGGGCAGAGAATGGGTGCAGTCCTGCAGTGAAGAGAAGCTGAGACAGTACTGGGTGCAAGTAGTTGACTTGGACCATTCTTTTGTTGATCTGGGGACACACACTTTTTGGTATACCAGTGGTAGTAGTAAGAATCATCTGAAAATGATGCTTATTTTTGCAGCTTGCATAAAACACACGGTATGGCCCTGGTGCTTGCCTCTGCTGCTTTTCGTTGGAGGACAGTACTTTCACCAGTATACTATGAAACTTTACTTTTATCTTCCCTATTTATCTTCGCTGGAAGCTTTTAATTCTGATTATTTGTGCAGGAAATAACTCTCTGTATTTCTTCTTATGTAATCTTTGTATTTTCGTATCTCAGTTTTTGTTGGGATGTTTTGATATTAAACAGTCATCAGCCATGTTACTTTTTAATTGCAAAATTCATACTCTAAGAATATGCTCAGTTAATTTGCGTTACAAAGATATTCAGAAGGCCAGTTATTCTCAATGTGTAAACTTGTATATGTATAGGGATTATGTAAGGCAGTGAGCTGTTTTGAAATACCTTTGTCTGCATGCAGTGAAACCTGTATAGAAACCTGGTGAGATTTGATGGCAGAGTTGTTGAGTATGGTAGGTTGTTTTCAGTTATTTGGTCTAGTTTTGCTATTGTTTGGTTGTGTCTGTCACTGTGCTACCATGAAGGTTTTGGCTCATCCCCACTTGACCCAAGCCCTATTGGGAAGCAGTGGGGGATCCCCAAGTCCTACTACTGGTGGTAAGGCGTTGGCGGGGTCCAATAAGGAAGTGGCAGGGGGTGGTCCCCCCACATCTCTCATCAAGAGCCTACTGGCTACCAAGGTAAACGCTGCCGGCAGTGAGTGCATGATGCCCCAGTCTGCTACTGTAGCAGGGAGTAGCATGATGCCTGCTGCGTGCTCTACTACCACTACTACTACATCCACATCCACCAAGCAGCCGCCCACAGCACCGCAGGTAAACATCTGTCACCTGCCCCTCACCGCCTTCGAACATTGGGTTCAGGCCAAAACACTTAGGCAAATTAATAAGCTACAAGGTCAAAAGTGATGTATGTGAAAAGTATCTTCCTGGGTTCTTGTTCTTATTGATAAGTGAAATTGTCATTTGTACCCTTCCTCCCCTGTTCACTGATGTCCTGGTGGGTTGGTTTTGGTGGGCTATGTCAGGTGCACTGTGTGTAGGATTTCTAGCTAATTTTTAAAGTTTCATTTCAGTCTTGCTGCATATGCTGTAATCATTATGCTACTATTACAGTCATGATGCCAGTCTGCACATAGCAGCACATGGATCATTGAAGTAATTTTTATCAGATTTTTATGAAATTTAAATTTTAGTTAAGAGTCAGATGACAGTGGTACATTTTTTACATGAAGACCCAAGTGCACTTTGATGTGCATGCCACAGGAGCAGATGTAGAGAAAAATGAAAAACATTTTATGCCCCTTCTTATAATCAAACCAACAAGATGCATTAATTTTTCAAATTTATTTTTGGAATAAAACTCTACATGTTTCAGACAGTTCCTGTGTCCATCTTCATGGGTTTTTCACTGTACACACAGCAACTGTATATGTCATACAGGTTATGCTTTGCTAGCATGCAGTCAGCAAAACCTGTATGACATATACCACTGCTGTGCATACAGTACTAAACTCCTGATAATGGACAGAGAAACTGTCTGAAACACATAGAATTTTATTCCAAAAATAAATTTGATAAATTAGTGCATCTCGTCGGTTTGATTATAAGAATATATCACGATGCACGGCCCTCTGAATGTCATAGTTTATGCCCGATTCACTTTTCCCATTTTATAATTTTTGAGGTAGTTAAACAATAGTGAATTTGCTAGAATTGTTACATGATACATCCATTTTCTGACTTTAATATTTACAAAACTGTAAATGTCATAGTAGCTTTCGAGAAGCGTTTTAAGTACATCACACATTGTCGTGTCAATAGCATGGGAAGAGATGCAAAATTAATACAAAATGCTGATCAGGGAAAAAAAAATGTGGGAATTATTGATGTATTTTGGAGAATATGTAAAAAATGGGTCATGGAGAAATTGGATGTAAGGGCGTTACTAGAATCAGCCACATTATGATAGGGTCCATTAGCAGGCTCCTGAAAATGTAGTGATGAACCCTTGTTTTCCTGAAAAGCAGGGAATTTCATGACCGGCCAAATAAGCATTAAACTTTCAAAGACTGATGAAGTCATGTCTTTGATATGCCCAGTATTTGCACCAGTATGTGAATTCTGTGCATAAATGACAGCAGTGAACTATGTTAAATATAACTTTGGTTAGTAAATAGTTGCTTGATGTGGCTCTTTATGGCGGTGGTTTGAAACTGTAGCTCTTACCGTGAATGCATAACATGATGACCCTGTAACAGAACTGTGTTGGGTTGTGTTACAGTTTCTAAGATATGAGAACCCTGGTCCCACTCAGGGTTTTGTTTGTACGGTGACAGGCGACATGCTCGTTGGTTGGTTTGTTGGTTTGTCTGTTAGCATGCTGTTGAAGTAGTTGTATGGTTATTTCCGAGTGTTTGTTTTCATTAACCTTGTTTGACAACACTACTGGTTTGTGATTATACTAAGTAGTATTTGGATGTTGTTTCTGTTAACCTGTATCAGTATGTAGATGTGTGTTGTGTTGTGTTGTAGGCACAGTATTTGGTTATGGTCGTAACATGGAGAGAAACTGGAGGTAAGGTGTTTTGTTTCAGGAATTCTACAAGTTGTTATTACTGCTATAATCATTTTAGCAGAGTTACTGATTTGGATTGGTAATTCTAGTTTTTGGCATTCATTATTGCTGTTCACCTCTTCATATTTGGAATGTACTATAGCTGCTTGTAGACTGTTACACCACTGATTCAGGAATTACTAACATGCTGTTTGAAGGTGTATTGCACCTTAGGATTACTGTGGTTTCCTGACTTGTCCATTGTTGTATAGTCTGAAAGAACACAGTAGGAGGGTATGATATGTAATGTTACTTTTTATTTTCTTCCAAATTAGTGGTTGTCATATGGTGTTATCCTTTTGATATGGTGGTGTTAATTTAAACTTCCTTTTCTGTGTTTGTTTTTGGTCTTCATGGTTACCACCACAGTTTTTATCATACTTTTTTACCATGTCACTAGTAAGATCCTAGGTGCATATGTGCATATATACAGTACAGTAACTGGCATAAATTGTCTAACTGCTGAGAACAGCTGTTTGTCTCATACACAACACAGTAGGTGCCTCTCCAGCCTTTTGCTTCAGGATGGGAAGAGATAAAGTATCTGAAACAATTCTTTTTTTGAATAAAAACAGTGGACAAAGTCCAGAAACATGGTACTCTTGACTGTTTTGAAAGCATTATCAACTGTGTATGTGTGTGGGTGTGTGTGTGGGGTGTGGGTGTGTGTGTGTGGAATTCCTGAAACTGGAGGGGAGGACTGTAGAGCAGTGCTTATGCTACACAGTTCACCTGCGCATGGAATAGTGTTATTTGCGACAGCTGCTCCCCTCATTGGGGGCTGACCATGAATGAGTGAAAGACTGCAGGTAGGGCTCATGGTTGTGCTGAAGGAACTTCAAGATACCTCTGAAACCTAATAGAGATGACAGTAAGCAATTTATGGTTTCTGGTGAATCTGTAATATCCAGGGTCATGGGTAAAATATCATATTCCAGCCAATGAGGACATACTAGACCCTTTCTGCTTTGCTGGTGGAAGTTTGGCATAGCACATGCCAGTAAAGGTAAACACAATCCTGAATTTAATTAACCCTATAGTGATGCTGGTGTTTAAATTCCCACTACTGCCCTGGACAAAGGATTTTTAAATTTATGGTATTCATAAATACATTCAAAATTGTACAGTGCACCAAAGCCAGCATTGAAGGGCTAGAATACAGATGGAGGGGCTGTTGTAGTTACCTGTGCACATCAACTGTTATCATTCTTGTGTGGAGACTGTAGGGCTGAAGGCATTGTGCTATGAAAACAATGGTGATTGAAGGAACTGCTGCAAGTTGTCTTCACCTTGGCACTAGATAGAGGTGACTGGTCATCTGGATGCCATGGAGAAGAGAAAAATCTCTTGCCCATGCCTGTTACCAAATCCAAATTTCTTCTTTTGATGTTTTGCTGACCGTGCATCTCAGTATAATCTTAGTAATTAACCAACTAATGCACAAAATCATGTTTTATAATAAGTTTATTATATGCCTCTACATGTTTCGAGCACTATGTGCTCATCATCAGGAAGTCAGAATTGTTTTATACAGCATCTGGTATCATCACACCTGTAGGTGGCTGTCCGGTGCGCAGGTTGAGAGAAGACTGGTCGGAATGCCAGTCCTCTCTCAACCTGTGCATGGGATGGCCACCTAAAGGTGTGATGATACCTTATGCTGTATAATACAATTTTGACCTCCTGATGATGAACACATAGTGCTCGAAACATGTAGAGGAATATAGTAAACTTATTATAAAACAAGATTTTGTGCATTAAGTTGGTTAATTACTAAGACCAAATTTCTTCATTGTTCAACCATAGCCAAGTCATTATAGAAAATGGACTATTCAGCTGTTGGACAGAGTACACCCATCACCATCATGTAAAGTGATGTGTCCTTTAGTATTCTCCTTGGTCCCTTAGTTAACTGGGGACCTCGGTAGCACAGTGGTTAAGGTGCTGTGCTACAAATCGGAAGGTCGCTGGTTCTATCCCAGCTGGTGTCAGTGGATTTTTCATTGACATAAAATCCTTCTGATCACAGTATGGCCCTGGGGTCGACTCAGCCTCTAACAGAAATGAGTACCAAAGGAGTATTTCCTGGGGGTAAAGGCGGCCGGTGCGTAAGAACTGACAACCTACCACCATCCTGTGCCGTTGTCACGAAATGTGGGAACCTTAACATCCTGGAACCCTCTGGGCCTGTCCAGGTCTTTAATGGGACTGCTTTACCTTTACCTTTACCCTAGCTAATTGCAAACTTCAAACAGTTGTCTTCACAAAAGTTGCATACATTACCATAAAACTTTTCAAGACTGCTGCACTTCTAATCTGATAGTGGTACTAGTGTTCCATCCACGGGTACTAAGGTGTGGTCTCCGGTAGCTTAAAGTTTTGATAAAGTTTCATATACATTTTGTTTAGTGGCTTCTTGTTAGGAATGGACAAACAGAAATGTGTTCATAAAACAGTAAGGAAAGTAGGGCAAAAGAAAATGCTTGACACTGTTTCAGTAGGTAAAGGTGTTCGTAGAAATGCTTGTTTACTTGTAAGATGTTTACAAAGATAGTCTTGTCTTGTACTGCAGTTCGTCCATGGTAAGTGCTGTCCTTCATACCTTCCCTCACATTATACTAAGGCACAATGGTTATGGTTTGCTTGATAAAGTAATGGTACTCTCTGTATATGTGAGTCATTCCACTCATCTCTGTGCTACAATTCGATGGTACTTCATTATGGCAGATTCAGAAATATCATGTGTGTAGGATCTTGAGTGAGAACACTTTGATGAAGGCCAAGGACCAGCATGTTCCTGGATTGTTGCTGGGTAAGTCAGTTGCAGCTGTCTGTGACTAATATACCAGACAGAAACCTAAATAGGTTACATATTTAAATCGTGATACCTTTTCCACATCCATGTTGTCATTTAAAGAAAATCTGTCCGGTTTCTTTCTGTGAGACTTGAAAGTGGTTAAAATTTCCCCTGAATGGGTTACGGGCCCAGAGCCAGGGTAAGTCCAGTGGTAGGATTGCTACCTTTAGCCTCTGGACCAGCATGTTTAGGGATGGCATTTCCTCCATTCCTGGTGAAACAGTTATACCGCTGCCACTCGGTCGTCATTTCCTCGTTTGTGAGAACAGGGTATACCACGAGAAGGTGAGGATGACTGTTGGGTAGGATAGGCTATAGTATTACGCATCACTACTCCTTATACAAATTACTGGAATGCAAGAGAAACTGGATACAGCATGTAAATAGAATTCCTCGAAATAGATTACCCAGGGTAATGAAATACTACTCCCCAACTGGCAGAAGGAATCATGGTAGACCTTTGAAGAGACTTCTGGATACATGAGACCAGAATAGGTCAACAGGTGGCCCAACTCCATGAAAGATATATGATGATGATGATGATGAAACCTAAGTGTAGTGCTTGAACGAAGTCTGAATGTTGGTTGTAGCTTCGAATCAGATTTATGCTACAATTAAACTGTTGAGAGAACCTCGAAAAGATCATTAGATCTAAGTTGTCTGTCAGCTGAGCTGTTTGGTCATCTTTGTCTCATTTATTTATTTATTTATATAATGATGCTGTTATAGAACAAAGTATGTGGTCGTGTCTAGAGATCAGACTGCAGGACGAAGTCACAGTATAATTTTTGATAACAGATCCTTTGAAAGGGTTGAAGGGTTCAGATATTTGGGAATAACCTTGACAAATCAGAATTCTAGTCAGGAAGAAATTAAGAGCATATTGAAATCAGAGAATGCTTGCTATCATTCGGTGCAGAATCTATTGTCTTCCAATTTGCTATCCAGAAATTTAAAGATTAAAATATACAGAACTATAATTTTGCCTGTTATTTTGTATGTGTGTGAAACTTTGTCGCTCACATTGAGAGAGGAATGTAGGCTGATAGTGTTTGAGAATAGGGTGTTGGGGAGAATGTGTGGGCCTATGAGGAACAAGGTAACAGGGGAGTGGAGAAAACTATGTAATGAGGAACTTAATGTTATGTACTACTCACTCATTATTGTTCGGGTGATAAAATCAAGAAGAAAGAGATAGGCGGGGCATGTAGCGCATATGGGGGAGTGGAGAGGCATAAACAGGGTTTTGGTGGGGAAACCTGAGGGATGGAGACCACCTGGAAGACCCAGACATAGATGGGATGATAATATTAAGATGGATCTTTATGAAGTGGGATGTGGGTTTATGGACTGGATTGAGCTGGCTCAGAATAGGGATAGGTGGCAGCCACTTGTGAATGTTGTAATGAACCTTCGGGTTTCATAGAATGTGGGGAATTTCTTGACTAGCCAAGAATGGGTTAGCTTCTCAAGAAGGACTCTGTTTTATGGAGTAAGTAAGTAAGTAATGATGCTGTTGGTTACTCTGACTAGAGCAACAAATTATTGTATTATAGTCTTTTTAAAAGAGTGTGGTAGGAAGTAGAAGTGGCCTAATTTTTTGTAATATATCAGCATTTTCCTGCAAGGACTGGAGAAAACAAGTGTTCTCAGTCAGTACCCAAGCCATGATTCAAACTGGGTATCTTTGGAACACAAGTCAGATGCGTTAGCACATAGCCTACTTGCTCAGCTGTACATATCATTCTCGTGTGTCCAAGAGCTAGTTTAGACGTGGTTGTGGAGGGAATAGTTCACAGTTCCTGTGAATGGAAATCCAACATACAAACATTTGTGTCAGAATTAAGTGCCCAGTGTACTCCACAAAAGACCTCATGACTGAAATGGCTACTCTTTTTTTTTTTAATTTAATTCAGTTTTATTTTATTTTATTTTATGTTCTTGGCTGATGAATTTTCGTGATATGCGGTGTTCTCAGCATCACACTGCATGTCGACTAAAGTTGTCTTTTGGTGCCAAGGATGAAAGCGTATGCCTTTTGTTGTATTTGTCCAGAGTTGGATGTGGAGTGACTCATATGGCAGGTGTGGTATGTGCTGCTGGACTGACATTAATGTTAGTGGTATGGTAATCATATTAACCAAAGTGTTGCAGTGCTGTAACACATGTAGTGTACTAAATACACAATTGGAATTACAGTATGAAAAGAAGAGGACGGAGTGTATGATGTTTATCTGTTGTTACATGGAACATGCAACAGTATGATCACATGCCCATAAACATACATAGACTGATGTTTCTTGGTATTGGAAGCATCCAAGAATTAACATGTTTACTGCCGTGTTATCGTGCTGAGGTTATTCACGCCAGCCATTTTTTTCCCACTGAAATTATGAGTTTAATCTTACTGCATTTGAAACAAAATGGAAGAAATCAAGTTTAAAAACAAGTAACAAGCCATGTGTATTTTGACTCTTGAACCCCAGAAACTTGCACTTACAGCGAATTCTGCATTTGCATGACATCTGTAGGAGAAAATGGCTTTTAGGTACACACTGGCAACAAGCCTATCACTTGAAGTTATCAACTTTGACCCTCATTAACAGATGACAGGATTGGCAATGTATGTGTTGGTTACAAATCATAACAGTTCTTATCATGAACCAAGTGAAAGCTATATGTACTGTCATAATTGTCACGTTTCTTTCTAAGAATGTTATTACCAAAACTTTGGTGTGGGTATTACATAGCAAAATGCACTTTTTTTTTAGAGAGAGAGTTAGAGGCCATCCCGTTGTGTATATCAAAATTGTTTAATATATTATGCACTGTCAATACACAACATACATCAAGACAAGATGCAGCAATTACAATTAGGTTATATTGGCTACGTTTCGGCCATGACCGGCTGCCTTCAGGCCAAATAAGAACAACAATTAAGGTATATTAAATTAGTATTTTAATGTACCTTAATTGTTGTTCTTAGTTGGCTGGTCACGGCCGAAACATGTAACCAAATATAACCTAATTGTAATTGTTGCATCTTGTCTTGATGTATGTTGTGTATTGATGGTGCATAATATATTATACAAAATGCACTTTTACCTGTAGAAGAAAGTTGTTATGTGACTGTCATATTTATTTACATTTTACTTATTTAGTTCTGAACACCCGCCTGTGCTTGGGTCCTTTTATTTGTTATAAATTAATTGCTGTTGTTTTAATACATATGGAATATAAGACCTTTGAAGAACAGCTCAGATATATCTGGCCTTTTGGTACTGGATGTGGCAGGCTGAAACTTCCTTCACTTGCTTTAAATATTTCATTGCTGAGTAGTAATTCTAATTGTCCGCTTGTCAGGCACATTCACGTAAGTCATGGAAAGCGCCCATTAGCTTTGTGTGTCTGTCTGTCCATGCAGTGGCATACCCAGGAATTTTGTTTGGGAGGGGGGTTTCAACAAATTCAGTTGAGGACAGAGGACAGAGAAAACAGGGATCTGGGGGGGCAGTAGCCCCCTAGTCAGGGGTTCTGGAGGCAGCTGTAATTTGGTACAAGAAATTTCATTTCATATAGTAAAATTTTAGTAATTTTTTGTACTTTATGACTATGTATGATGACAACTAATTTATTTGTCATTGCTAATGTTTACTGCCTTTTTTCTGAACATCTTGGGGTGTTGGCGTCCTAAATTCAGGAATTTTTAACAGTTTTCACATTCGGTTTGAGTTTGGCATGATTTTGGAGGGCCTTCGGACTTTCGGGGGGGGGGGGTTTGAAACCCCCCCCCCCCCCCAAAACCTGCCCCCCCTCGATACGCCACTGCGTCCACATGTATCAACCGTTCTTTCTCTTACTGGTCAAATTCGATAATGAAGGCTTTTATGAAGGTCTGTCAAGGAAATCCAGATTCCTTTAGAATCGGACGAAAATATTGTGAGCGTTACCTGAAGACCTAAGTACGTTCTTGTCGACAGCAGTGCAAAGTATTTTGTAGCCTGACAACAATGCAAAGGCAACCCATTTTTGCATTTCTTTGGCAACACTCAACAGTTTTACATCATTGACAGTGACATATGCAGCCCAGCATTACCAAGTGAACTCATTGTTGCTTTCCCACGGCAAGAATGGTTACACGAATGGACCACATTGTTTCATTATACATACATTTTCTATCTTGTTACTTAGTAGAAGTGGCATTAAATGTTTCACTGAACTTCATTTCTTCATTGATGCATTAAAAAGCAATCGTTTGGTAACAAAGGGAGAAGTAGTAGGCTCTTGTAAACACGGTAGTGGAGCCACTCTGTGTCAGAAAATGTGGGCAACTTCTTGAATAGCACAGCAACTGTACTCTTTTCATGAAAGGGGCCTCGTTCCTTGAAGTCAGTTATGATAACAGTTAATGAGTTGTGTTACAGGAATTTGTCAGAAGTCACTTCACGAAGAACACACTAATGTGCATTTTCCATGCAGCTGCGTTACACGCGTAAAATTTAACACCAACGTATTACACAGTACTTCTCATTTGTTAATTAATGCTCCGGCTTATTTCGGCCTTAACTGTTGGCCATCTTCGGAATCAAATATACGGTATCTTGTGTTCACAAGATACCAGATATTTGTTCCATTCCATTGTCATTTGAAGAAAGACTGAAATGTGAATGTTCGGGCACAACAGTTACATCAACAGCAAATTGAAATAATTGTGACTGTATTTTAACCACAGTACTGATTTTAAGAATTGTAACATTATTCATAATAATAATTTGAATCATATCACTCATCTTCTATGGCAGTGTCACGACTCAAAATGTGTGATTTTTTTTCAGGAGAGAATTTTAGAGGTTTTGAAGTGCTATAATTTTCTATGAGTGCAACGACGACACGACTGCTCCCCAGCGGCGAGTTTTGCAAACTGCATTATGACAATATACCTGTTAAAAGTGCATCTGCAAACGTTTCTTTCTATACCAATAACTCAAAAATGCCAAATTTTGAGTTGTGATGGTCTTGTCGCAAATGAGCAATATGTAGAATTTCTGCCGTATAAGTTTAAGCATAAGTTGCACATGCTATAAAACTTATGAGCACCCTGAAGGTGGCCAAAAATTAAGGCTGAAACATGTCTGAGCAATAATCAACGTATAAAAATTATTGTGCAAATTTTATGTACACTAAAGTACATTAAATTGGATAGCGTGCGGTTGGGAGTACGTTACTTGGCTAAGAACGTACTAATGTGCATTAAATGTCATTAATTAGAAGTTGCACTTGATGTATAATTAAACATTCTTAGGCATCCCGGATGTTCACAGTTTGTATTTTGTGTGTTATGTAACTCATTTATTTTGTTTTGAGGAAGACCGAAAGCAAAATTGGGAACTTATTTCCGTGTGGGTTGTTATGAAGGGCCTGTTTTCTGTGACTCTTGCTGACCTTGTTCCATGTTTAGTTTGCTAAGTTTCACAGTGTTAAATCATTGCCTCTGTCCAGTTAAAGCATTGTGTTGGACATGTTAACTATACTCTTACATTACACCTTTCAATAAAACTTGGAAGTGAACAAGTGCTCTCTGTTGTGGTGTATACAAGGTGCTGGTAGTGCTTCTTTGATGTAGAGTTGGAAGAAATGTAATATCTAGTTTTACTTCCGACAGGTATACAGTTAATTTTTTGGATCCATTTTCAGTTATTTTCATGTACATTGTACTGTATTTACCCAAATATCCGTAAGATAACCCCCTTTTACACTCTTCATTTTTCAGGAAGATCACTGTTTAGAACATATATAACTCTGTATGTGATTATAAGGCAACTCCTCATTTTTCATATGATGAATTAGGGAAACATTCTCATTATGCATTTGGATAAATATGGTATTTACCATTTAACCTTTAGACGCCTAACGTTAACTATAGTTGACATACCGCACCGCTAACCTCCAAAGTTGCATTTTATATATTTATTCAACAAATATAGGTACCGAATGTTTTAAACATGGTGTATACTCTTTTCTTT
>Ga0123354_10013468_pt1 | contig 12689 bp, 13 predicted proteins | sample TergutLab28metaG_2_FD_97872 | JGI IMG/M metagenome (GOLD analysis project Ga0123354, IMG submission 97872) | Labiotermes labralis P4 segment gut microbial communities from Petit-Saut dam, French Guiana - Lab288 P4 | ecosystem: Host-associated > Arthropoda: Insects > Digestive system > Gut ... | reverse complement strand
GCGCCACATGCCCATCCCATCTCATTCTTCTCGATTTTATCACCCGCACAATATTGAGTGAGGAGTACAAATCATTTAGCTCCTCGTTATGCAATCTCCTCCATTCCCCCATTACCTCATCCCTCCTAGGTCCAAATATTCTCCTCAACACCATGTTCTCAAACAACCTCAGCTTCCTTTCCTCCCACAATGTCAGCGACCAAGCTTCACACCCATACAAAACAACAGGCAAAATTATAGTTCTAGTTCTATATATCTTGATCTTTAAATTTTTGTATAGCAACCTGGACGACAAAAGGTTCTGCACCAAATGATAGCAAGAATTTCCTGACCTCAATCTGCTCTTAATTTCTTCCGCAATACAATTTTGATTTGTTAAAGTTGTTCCCAAATATTTAAACTCTTCTACCCTCTCAAAGGTACTATTATCAATCCTCACACTCTGAATTCATCGTGCATTCTGAACTCGAGACATGACCATGTACTTAGTTTTATCTGCACTTACTTCCAGTCCAATCTCCCTAGCAGCAGCTACTAAAGCTTCTGCATTTTCCTTTAAAGTGTGTATGCTTCCTCCCAGTATATTAACATCGTCGGCATAAGCCAACAGCTGATGTGTACCATTTAGTTTCAAGCCATCCCTGTTTACTTGAACCCTCCTAATGGCGTACTCTAAAGCAAAGTTAAAAAGCATTGGTGATAGAGCGTCTCCTTGTTTCAAATCATTCCTAATAGGGAACCTGTCAGACACATTCTTACAAACAAGGTATATCATCAAAAAAACAATTTAATACATTAAAAGCGTTGTGATTGACAGTATACCTTGTTTGTATGTCAATTATAGTACAGACAATGGGACATATTCAAATTAAAAAAATTACTTTAATTCAGCACCTGATAATCTGGCACTTCTGATAGTTCAGAACTTGAGAAAAGGAGTCCCAAGACCGAAAGTTCACTGTCCTAACTCCCAGTGCGCGTACTGATTCTGAGACATTACCTTGCGGTATCTGGACTTTATTCAGTCCTTTGAGTTACTATAATGGCTTCAAAAGATCTCAAGGTGAATGAACAAAGTTCTGTTAACTGGTGGAGAAATGTAACATTAATAATTCATCAGAAACTTCAAACAGGAGGCTGGAAAGTGGTGAGACCTGAAGAGACGTTAGGATTTCATACAACACTGAATCATCAAATATCTACGATATAAAGAAACAGAAGGGTCACTTACAATCACTTATGACACCAAGTAAGAGTGTGCGAAGGACTGTGTCAAGTGACAGACCTTGAAGGAACCTAAATCAGCACAATTGGACAAGGTGTTGTATAGGTGGTTAACAGCAAAGCATTCTGAAAGAAAACCCATGACTGGCCCTACAGTAATTAGAAAAGTTAGCCTTTTTGTAATAAAAATATCTAACACATGCACATTCTCTATGGGCTGGCTGAAAAATTTCAAAGAACCAGCAAATGATGGAGATATCCAAAGGGAATACTCCTCTGATTAGTAGTGCAGGCCAAGTCTACAAACAGTATTAAAAAATTACCTGTAGGAACTTGAAGTCAGTATAGGTACTGTCTGATGTCTAGAATATGCCATAATCCAATATACATCCAGTCCTGAGGGTGCTAGATTAAAGTAACCCTACTGTACACAGAAATGAATGTATGTGTGTGTGTGTGTGTGTGTGTGTGTGTGTGTCAGGGGGGGGCAGAGTGTGTTTTAGAGGCACATCAGCATCAACAGCTAAATGCACTTACATACAAATTTTTAAGGTGTCAAAAACACACAAGTTTTTTAATATGAAATGGCCCAAAATGCAAAGGTAATGTTTAAGAAAACAGCAATGTCTTTGTTAAAATATTACAAATTTCAGAAGCTTAGGAAAATTTTTGTACAAGATCAAATGCAAATGGGGGGATAAATTAGAAGTCTAGTATTTGAAGTGGTGGAGGAGTAAATGGAAGAGGAACAGGAGGAGGAGGAGGAGCAGGAGGAGGAGGAGGAGGAGGGAGGGTAGAATTACAACAACAAAAGCAGGTGTGTCTGGCTGACTGACATTGCTGCTAAAATATGAGATCCATGGGAGCTCGCATTATGCAAAAAACCAGGCCTTAGTGGCCACAGCCTTTTGTACAATTAGTACAACTAACAAACTGGTATATAAATCTGTAAACTTGTGAACTACATCAAATCAAGCATTTTGATCCACTAATGTTTTTGCCATAACTGTACAACATTTAGAGTCACTTTCCTTCCAAGCTCTACCCTGCCATCAATCTTTGTAATAAGACTTCCTAAAATAAGAAATGTTCTGGTAATGGTGTTGGTGTACCTGCAAGGCACTGTTGGACCCCAGAGCCCTCGTTCCCTAGTCAGCTCTGTCTCTATTTGCAACCACTCCTCCAAAACATAGCGCTGCATGTGGACTTGAGCCTGTTGGTGCTGTTTTGCCCGCACCTCAACCAAATCTTTCACCAGTGCTGCATGGCCAATTGTCCACGCTGCAATTTCACACTGTGGAAGGCACGAGTACCGCATACGTATTGTTTCTTCCTTCTTCACCTTGGTTCGACTAGCCAAACGGGTCAAACCGCCTGTAACTTTCTGGATTTTCTGGAAATAGTAGATATCAGCTAAATGACCCATTTTTCAAGCAAGTATCTCTCTAAAACTCTACTCAAATAATAACATTGCTTATTTCTATGTCACATTTTTATTAAACTCTTGCTTATACTTTATTGTCCTATGAGACAATATGCTGGTCTCTAAACTATACTGGCGAAAGGCCTAGCATGCCACACGCTGGTCTTCTGGTGCTTACCTGGTAGCAACTCAAATATCCATGCTAAGCCACGACAAGATATGTGGCAACTTACATATAATGCAATACTAAGGCACATTCACGTAAAAATGTTAGCAGTGGCAAAGCAATAATTATTACATATTCTGAGTGTGTGTGTGTAGCCTTAGGTATAAGGCATGCAATGTGCATGCGCTGTGTTATATTGTCATCTGTGACCTGTCCGGCTCTCACAATATTTTTCCACATTATCTCATAAACAGCACAATTTAAAAAAAAAAAAAGGTTATCGAACATAAAATGTGTGTTTTGATTTCCTCTACAAGTTTTGTAAAGTTTTGTCTGAAACATTTCTCATTCTAAGAAGAAATGAGTGACATATGATCAAAAATGTGTATTGCTCTTCATGTAAAGTACCCACTATTCTTGTCAGACCTTAACATTCTTGACAGACTTTCGAAAAATACTTCAATATCAAATTTCACAAAACTCCATTCAGTAGGAGTCAAGCTGTTCCATGTGGACGAAAGGGTAGATGGATGGAGAGACAGACATGTCAAAGCTAATAGTTGCTTTTCACAGTTTTGCAAGTGCACCTAAAAACTCAGGCCCTCAAGAGATGAAATTGGCATTTAAATCAGTCTCCTAAAGGTTAATGTTTGTAACTACAAAAGCCTTCTACACTAAGCTTCAATTTAGATCATAAACAATGTAATGCCTCTTCAATTACCTATTAATGTTAGTGAACTGGAAAAAACAAATACTACATTAGTCATATTTATGAAATTCAGTTGCTAATACTCAAATGATATGACATAGCACAACTTTCCTATTACAGTGTTTACTACCACAGCACTGCAGAGTGTTAAGGCTGTAAATATCAAACACAGCCATTTTGTGCACTAAACATTTTAGTGTGAGTCTCAAACTAACATTACTTACAATGAGAAGTACAAACAAAATGAAAACAAGTTACTATTATCAGAAAATATAAAATAAACTATGTCCAATGCCATGAATTTTCTGTACTCAACATTCAATCTGCCTTGGCCACTGATGATTTTGGTGCTGTTGCAGATAACATGCTGCCACTATCAAAATTACTGTCAATTTCACTATCAGACTGTAGTCTGTAAGAAATTAAACCATGTTGCCATTTTGAGTGAAAATCAACACATCCTCAATGAAGCATGTTTTCCTGTACTAAGTTTTACAAATGCCATATTTCTTCCTAAAACAAATTTGACAAAGAAACACACCTAAAAACAGTAAGTTCATTCTTCCAGCAATCAATCTATGACATGTGCTGCATCTTCTGATCACATGAATATATCATTAAAAAACAACATGCCAACTACATCAGTGTCAACAGTCTTCACATGACAGGTGATAAGTAAAGGATGGTTGCAACAACATGGTTAAACCACACATGGTTTCCTAGCACTAAAGCAGCAGTACACAAAGATTCCTTTCAAATCACACATGGTTTCCTAGTAACCAAAACACATAAAAAGGAATGAAAAAAGAATGGAGGGAAGGAAGGAAGGAAGGAAGAAGGAAGTTTGAAGAGAGACAGAATGATTCTGTATTGTACACAATCTTCACAAAGAATACATAGCAGAATATTCTATCAGAAATAGTCCAGTCCCAACCCACTCAACCAGGGCTTGTTTTCATAGACTAATTCCATTTTAATGCATGGGTCTTGGAATTACATGCAGAATTGAAATCTGGAACTGTCATTAACAACACCAAGCACTGATGTTGATACTGCCAAAATAATAATACTGTATTTCATATATGCTTCCTTCCATCTATCCTTCTTTAACCAATCCCACTTCTCCATGCACAATGATCAGAAACTTGCCAATGTGATTTCAGTCAACAAAAACTTCTAGCTATTACAATTCATACTACATCTAACCAAGTACCTCTCCTGTTATCAGAATTTACATATCCATAAGATTGAAAAACATTCATTAGTCCACTCAGTACAACAGATATTGCTTCAGTAGCATTACGCAGGAAATAACAGTTAATAGCAGTTATAGGAAAATACAAAACAACTGGTAAAACAAAAGTCAATATAAATTTATTTCTCATAAATATGTCCTGAAAGTTTGGGCCCCAAGAAAACAAAAAGCACATTTTTATATTTTGGGGTACATGGAAGCACAGTTGGTTGAGGCAGTGCACTACAAGCTGGAAGGTCGTGGTTCCATGCCTGATGGGGTCATTGGGATTTTTCATTAACTTAATTCTTCTGGCCACACCATGGGCACCAGGGATATCTCTTGTGGGTAAAAGCAGCAAGTGCATAGGGTTGAGAGTCTTGCCACCTTCATGTGCCAATTTTCTGGAAGTTCTGGGTGCCTCAACCTTTTGAAGCCCCTACAGCCTATTCCAGGCCAGCAAAGAGATGGCTTTTACATTTTTACAATTTAGTAATTATTTAGTGTCCTCAAAATGTTACAATTTATGCCTGTAGGCTTGAAACAAATACGTAATCAGAAATCGCATAAATACAGTTAAGAATTTTAAATAGGGCTATACAGCTTCTTCCTTGTTTAAATTCTTCTAACATTTTGATTCTCACATTACAGCTTCGTCTGGATTTATTAGGCCAGGTGAAGGCCACAGCACTGTCGAGTCCAACTGACCATCTGACTGACCAACTGACTGATCAACCAACCACCCCCCCACCCCCACCATCCCACCCATCGACTGAACAACAGACTGACTGACAGACAGACCGACAAACCGACCGACCAACCATTCTTGAAAACCTCAGGCTATGTTCCTCCCTCAATGTGGGAGAATAATTCTGACACCCATACAAAACAATAACCAAATTACAGTTTCATACATTGTAATATTTAAGTTTTAGATGGTATACAGAAGGCAACACTGCAGTCTGAAGGGGAAAAAATCTGGAAAACCTACAACACACACAACAGGCTGTGAAAGCGTTCATGACCAACAAGAAGTTCACTTTAAAGTACAGAATTATACATCGAATGTGGAATAAAGGGTGAACATCCAAATCTTTATGGTTTTAAAGCATTTAAAATTCTAAGTGAAATGAAAATATACATAAATTTTAAACCTAAGTCACACAACACAAATATCATTATGCTTCATACAATCATCCTGTACTACAGTATTATCAAACATAACAGAACTTACTGACTGAATCTGATTGTGGAACTCCCACGGAGCCCTGTAGGAGGCCTTTCTCTCCATATCGACATAGTTCAGCCACAATTTGTTGGCTGACTCATACACCTGTTCACGCACTGTTGCCAAGTCTGGTGCTCTATTGTTTGGACCTGACATCAAAGTGATCTTGAACACCTCTTCAATGGCTGGCTTCTTGCAAACATAGAGTTCCTCCCAGACACGACGAGCTGCTCCTGCCATCAGGTTATGGCCTTGATGTGATGTCAATTTGTCATCACTCTCATCCTATAAACATGTCACCAACAATTACACACATGGTATCACATGCACTTCTATCCTCGACAAGAAGGTGGACGTAATTAATGTGGGTTCCAAACTCCCACATGGTCTGAGGCAACATTCATTACTAGAGGTATAAGAAATCACTGACTGGTACTCAAGAGCTGCAAAAATAGTAATGGAGCATAACCAGTATATTCAACAAATCACAGTGCCCATGACGTCGCTCTAAGGGAAATAACCCAACAGGTTACTGGACATCCAACCACACTTATAGCTGACACTTCAGTCCTGTGTGGTCAGCATTTAAAGTGTTTTAAGTATTCTGTCATGTCAATTTAGTGGCATCTGAGAGTAGAGAACAAAACAGGTACTTAAAATTTTTGTGAAAGATCAGAAAGAGGGTATTCAAAACTTACTAATTAATGAAAATAACATCTGGAGACATAAGAATAAAGCAAATATATATTAACAATATTGCTTGTATGGTTTGCTTCACACAATTTCTGAAGTTGCAAACTTCAAAATAATATGGGCATGTGAGGAGTCTTTTAAGTTCCAGACACCCAATCCCCAGGGTAAGGGTCAACATAAGACAAGAAAGAAAACACGAGTTACAAGAAGGAGGAATGAGCCTAAGAAGAAAGAACAAGTGGCATGCCTTACCATCTGAGGATTAACATGCCAAGTCGTGCGTATATTGGTGTCCAACATTATACGCATATCAGCAGTCAGCTGCAAAAGACAGTAGGTGAGGCAGCCCACAAAATCCAGCTCATGATTGCCAGCACCAAATACAAGTCCACGGTGATTTGTGAGCTTATGCAGAGCCTCCATCACTGCCATCTGATCAGCTATGCTGTCTGTTGAGCGTGACAGCAGGAAAAGCGTGGTACGATTCAGGCAATGGTACAAACCTGATGAAGATAACACACATTAATCCTGTAACATCTTCACTCAAAAATACGTACTGATCCTCTGTTGACTTTGGTAGTGCTGTACTACAGGAACATAACAGAACATGCAACTCGAAAACCCCAATATGGAACAATTTTCTCAACACTTTAAATATACTAATACCAGTAAAGGTAAAAGCAAAGTTGTTCCTGTGCATGCCATGAAGGTATATTGTGGGGAGTGGAGGTATAGCTCTACTCACTAACCTCAGCATTAGATAGACATGAAGGGTCAGCCTCACACCCTGACCACTTTACCCAAGGAAAGAGGTCTGGGTACCCAATATATAGGAAATCTGGGTTGGTGTCACAGTTGACCCAGATATTTTGGAGATGAATACAAAAATGTACAATATAATAACCACTCATTCTTCAAGATAAAAATACTGAGAACTGTGGATATTTATATAATAGGGGTAAAACTTCTTATTAATCATACAGCACCTTCAATACAAAGCACATAAAAGTCACACATAAAGTTTATGTCAATACAAATAATGCAAAAAGGCTCCATGAACTTTACAAACCTTCTAGTGGGAACTGTACAGGAGAACGTCGCTTAGCTTGAGAGATCAGTTTCACTACAAAGTCAAACACTTCATGTGGGTCCTTTGCAAATGTACCTGTTAACACATAAATATTATGTGAACTTCACAAACTAATCACATGAAAGATATTGCTGTGGCTAATGCCTGCAGATAAGGCCTATTCAATATCTGTAACTCTTTTCACTTCAGCAACAAAGGAAGGTCGTTTCTGCAGTGACAGAACCTACAGGGCAGACTCAGTTACAACTGACAACAAAATTCTGCATAAAATTACATCCAAGAGATGGGACCTGCAACTCAGTATGGTTTGCAGTACATGATAGAGGCCTCCTTGTAATCGCAATCAAAATGTTCTCCCATTTCCACAGATGAAACAGGGAAAGGAATGTGGCAACATCTGCACTGGATTTGGCTAGTCTCAAACACAAGACACTGGGCACAGAAGAACAGCAACTCACCTCTACACTATCAGGTCCCCTCAAACTGCTTTATGGTTCAAGTATACATTATAAAATGCATAAAAGCACAATTTATTTATGCCATTGCAGGGAAGGTACAAAACTGAGGAACAAAACCCATATTCAAGTTTAAATTCGAATACCCTGAAAATGCTTCTGTCAGACTATACAGCTGAACACCACCAACACACACCCCCTTCCCCCAACAACAACAACAAAAAGGAGAAAAAAGATCTTGAAAACTGTGCATTTAACAATATCATATTCTGCATTAAAGAATAACAAGTAAAGGTCAGAAGAAAACAGTGCTCTTCTGGGTAATAATAGAGCAAGTAGTGGTAATTTCTTACCGACATTTTGGGACAACCTACCAGTTCCATATTCAGGGGTAAAGAATCCAAAAGAAACTTGAAATCACGCAAGCAAAGGTCAGCCCAGGACATGCCTATGCTGGCACAGAGGGGAGGTAGAGGTAGGCTTCAACCTATTCGCAACCCAGCAAAGCCCAGTCCCCACTGTACAGTACACTGGGTGGGCCTCAGGGCCAGTCTGGAGAGCACAGAAAATCTTGCCCCCAACTGGGATTCAATCTCCGGACCATGCAGCCTGTGGCAAGTCACTATACTGATTACACTACCCTTGCCACCACATTATAACAGTACTAACCTAAAAATACATTTGTGGGCACAAATTGGAAATAATGAGAAAAAAATCTCTGCAACAATTTTTCATTAGCAGAAATTATATAATGTCAAATGAGATGTATTTGTCACTATTGTAAAAAGTGGAAAAAGAAGTTGGTCACAACCTACTTCAGGGTACATTCCTGGCATTTTCCTCAACACTAACTAGAAACTTTCTGAATACAAGTCTAGGTACTACCATTAGGTTAAACTATCTCAGGAGTCAGGATTACAGTTTTAAACTAGTCATTAGGGAAACAGGCCCATCAATGCAGTGGGCACTGAAGTGGCTCAGGATCACATTGCATGGTGGGATATGTTGTTCTCATTATTTTAACACTCCTAACCCTAAAAGAACTTACATGCAGTCAGAGAAACTTAACATCACAAACAACAGATCAGAACAAATGACAGTGGAGGTGTTGATCTGTTGAGACAATATTGACATCTTTTAACATGCACTATTGCAACCTTTTCATGATTAAGACACAGAGCTCCATGTTGGCATTTCATGTCCCTTAAGTCTTGATACAGCCAGTTGCTGGTCAGATTACAAAATTTCCTTTACCTCAGAGAGACTCTGATACCCACTGAAGTATAAGTTCAAACTCTTGATCAACACACAGTGAATTTTTCCTAATAACTCTGCAGTGTTCAGCTACAATTATCATATGTTCTAGTTACATAAAACAAAAATGTACAACACACATCAGACACACAAAACAAAAATTTCTGTGGGCAATTCTTTTCCTTATAACATGTCAGAAACAATAAGCATGTATTATGTGACGATCACCTTGCCACAGTTTGTCCACTATCCGTGCAGCCAGGTAGCAGACATTGGGTGCAATATACTGGGGACTTCCGCCAGGTACTACAGGTAAAGCAGCCTGTTCACCAATCAAGACATCGGCAGCAAGAAGGTGCTCCATCAGAGTACCCAGGACTTCGGTCTGGAAGCGTGTCTGCTGGGCCATACTTGCAGTATCAGGAGATGCGTCCAGGACAAGGTCAATTGCTGGAGGACCCTTCCCTGACACAGGGAGTGACAAAGAATCCACCACGATCACCCGAAGAAAGTCCATAACAAACTTGCGTGCTGGGTGACTGCTCAAACTGGCATCTTTAGAAGGGGATCGCACAAGAACTGCACTCTCAGGGCTGGAATAGGTCTGAAAGGACACAAATTCAATGTATTAACAGGTGCTGGGCTTCTTATTGTCATTAGCAATACTACAATGTAAGAACTGCCAAACAAACAACACTTGCAAGAGATATTTCTGTACCCAACATATGTAGCACACATGTTAAACATAAAATATTTCACATGACTTAACATATGTCTTCATTAATTAGAACAGAATAAAGCCTCTAAGCATGATGCATATTGGATCATCACTGGCCCAGCAGAAATGGTTCACTGGCAGCAAAAGAGTTAAATCAGATCTCAAGTAAACAATGAAGACATCAACACTGCAGCCTGTACAATGCACAAACGTATTTATGGCCACCTTCATTTAAAAAAATATTCTTATGACATAACCTACAAAGCTCATGTTTTCAAACTGTTCTATAAACTCTTGATTTAAATCAGTCACAAACCATTTTACTATATTTGGAATGGGTATTGCCTTGGCACCTTTACAGGCAGCAACACAGTTTTCTGTTACAATCAATTCCACAGAAATAAATGCAGGTACACTGCAGGACCAAGTTGATTTAAGACACTGTGGAGCACCATTTAGTCCTTTTACCTTGACAGAAAATCACATGTAACTCTAAGTGGCAGAGGTTCTTATCCCCCCCACTGCACCATTACAGTTGTTCGTCTGGGTAGCTGAATCGAGACTGTTAACACATTTAGACATTGCTCAAAATACAATAATTTTCTCTTGCAGCCTCTCCACTTTTGCCCAGCAGGTGCCATCATTGTGTGCATAGGCACAATCTACCTACACCTTCATAAAAAAAAAGTAAGACAAATTGCTGGACCCTATAGCCCATTATACGTTTATGATGGATGGAAAGTTGCATTAGGTCTGAATGTGTTAAGCCATTTTTTATTTAACACAATATTATGGGGTGGGGGGGAACAATTCTTACTTTAACACTACTGTCATCTAGGATGTGATCATATGTAGTCTTAAAGAAATTTACCAGCATTTTGGAGGAAAATGTTGCCTTCATCTACCCTGATTATGGAGGCAGTTGGTTCCTCAGAATATCTGTAAATTTCTACCAACTCACATGGCTTTACATCACAGAAAGTAACCATCTTCATAGACACCACAATGAAAACCCTATAACTCAAACTCTTTCACATAATTTGAATGCCAGCTGCTTGCATAAGCTTCTAGCACAGCTCTAAAAGAAAACTGGCATACACACCAATGCCAGAATATTATATATACCACGAAATTAATTAACATAAAAAAAATACCTTGGGCTCATCAATGGGAGTTGAAGAACCACTGCCCGTTTCACTGCCTGGTTGCCGAGGGAACAGTGTGCCAGCTAGAGCACCTAGTACATCTCCTCCCATGAAAACAGGCATGAAGTCTGCCATATTGTGGTACAGGAAGAACAGAAACTGGATAATGGTCACTGGATAATCTCGTAGCCATTCAGGGAGGCTGTCAGGACTCTTTCCTTCCTGGTTCAACATGGCACGGACCATGGCTAATAGCACCATCACTGCCTGTGGCAAATTTGCAAGAACATAGAATATAGTCAATATAACATTTTTAAAACCTTCTAACTACAAAGCCACATCAAATACACCAGATTTGAAACTACACAACTGAAACCAAAATAATGCACATCAGTAGGACAGCCTCCTACATAACTCTCATGTTCATAAATCAATTCCACACATTCTTGCATGTCTCTGTCTTCTCCAGCTTCCAAATTGAGGAATTTCAACTGATAGTGGTATGCCCTGAGTCGCCTCAGGGGTCACTTAGATGGACAACCATACATCTGCATTCACCCCCAAACAAAATTAACATTTTTTTCCTGCACTGAAAATGAAACACCGAATGTGGCACTTTCCTACTGAATTACAGCTGTTCTATCATTGAATACGAATTTTAAAATTCATTATAAAATTTTACTTTCACACTGACAGCTGAAGAGAGAAATGAAACAGGAAATTATCACAGATGATTCAGAACAGAATATCAAACATGGCATGAACATCATCACTTTAATCACCAACATCACAATGCTACTGCCCTGCCAAGCCTCTAATATAGCTGGCCAGTTATGGCTATTACAACATAACATCTTCCCACCTCTGAGGTCTGCTGACTACAGTTTCTTTTAACATCCCGTCAACATCCATTCTTTCAACAATTTCTTCCCAGTTTCTCTCATGGTGTTGTATAAATAAATTGGGTTCTGTAAATATGTTTAAATTTTGTTTGTTGCATTTATTTACTTTTTTTCCCCCAATATTTATCATGTTTTAATTTTTGTAAAGGTGAAATTAAAGGAAAAATACTTCTTAAATAACAATAAGATTATTCTGCATTGCAACCCTTCTGTAATTATTTTACAAGCAAAATCTGTGCCAATAATAAATACCAGAACAAGTTAGCATATGTATTAAAAGCAGAGAAGAAAATAATCAAGTATTCAAGTCTTCTTTGGGACAAAGACAAACTAGACATAATTTTTTACATTCATTGTTCCGTGCATCATTGTAATTGTTTAAAAAATAACCAACACGATGTCACTTGTGGACTATCCTTTATTTTCATGGGTAGTCGTCGTTCATTCT
>Ga0123354_10013467_pt1 | contig 12689 bp, 10 predicted proteins | sample TergutLab28metaG_2_FD_97872 | JGI IMG/M metagenome (GOLD analysis project Ga0123354, IMG submission 97872) | Labiotermes labralis P4 segment gut microbial communities from Petit-Saut dam, French Guiana - Lab288 P4 | ecosystem: Host-associated > Arthropoda: Insects > Digestive system > Gut ... | reverse complement strand
GGAATTATTTATTATTTTTACAGGTTTAAGGACGCAAAGCCTTATCGAAATTTGTCAAAATGTCACTGGAAGGTGAAAAACGCCTATTTATTTATTATTTTTTGTCACTGTAGGGCAAATCCAAATCATTTAGTGACAATTTGTCCAATTCAAACGATTAAAATAGGCATAAATAAAGAAAAATTTTCACAAAAGCGCTTTTTTTATTTATTAGTGACATTTCCATAATCAATGCTTCTCTGATAATTTGTTCCGGCTCAGATTCTACTCATTTTACATAACGCTATTTGACGAAGCGGCGGATTTTCGGTATAGTGGTAATGCTTTGATTCATTCAGGGCATCGATCGTTATTGCTCCAGGACGGGGTGAAACTCCCCACCGGCGGTGAAGGGCAAGCGCAGGAACTTTCCAAAAGCGCAGAGCCACAAGTCCGCGAGCCGAGAGGCAGATCCGGTACCGCAATTTAAAGCGGAAATCCGGAACCGACGGTACAGTCCGGAAGAAAGGAACAAAAAAATGCAAAACACCAGAAGTAGAACTATTTTGCTTGCGAAAATGGGCCTGATGACCGCTATCGCCGTTGTCTGTTCGCTTATCCATTTTCCGATCCTGCCGGCGGTGCCGTTTCTCGAATTCGAGGTTATGGACATTCCGGTGATTATCAGCGCGTTCGCATTCGGGCCGATCGCCGGGGCCGCAATCGCTGTCGTATCCATCCTGTTGAGTACCGTGCTCGGAATCGCCGGCAGCGTTCCCTACGGCCCGATCATGCATATCATCGCGCTTGTTGCGGTCGTGCTCGTTGCCGGGTACTGGTACAAATATCACAAAACGCGAAAAGGAGCCGTCATCGCGCTCGTACTCGGCGGACTGGCCCTGATTGTTGTGATGATCCCGTCAAACCTTCTTGTGACGCCGGCGTTCACGGGAATGCCGGTTGAGGCGATTTACCGCCTTATCCTGCCGGAAAACGTTTTGGTTGCACTCGGCGTAGCTCCGTACAGCGGACCGATTCCGTTCCCGCCGCTGCTTATCCCCTTCAACCTGATCAAAGCCGCCATCAACGGAGTCGTTGTTTTCCTGTTATATAAACGATTGTCGCCGTTCTTGCATCGAACCGAACCGCAAATCAAACGTTCGGCATAACCGGTTAAAAAACTTTCTCGTCCGCCGCGTGCTCCCGCACCCGGTCGAGCAACATGTCCGCACCCTGGATGATGAGGTCCGCGAGTTCGAGGTCCAGCACCCATTTCGCCGGGATCTCAAGGACGCCGGAGACGCTGCCGACCAAATTGCCGCAAAGCGGGGCGATCGTGTCCGTGTTGCCGTCAAAATCCATGGCGGTATTGACTGCGCCTTCAAAATCCTGTCCGAACCGAAGCGCGATATAGGTCGCGATGGCGACAGCCTCCGGCGCGACAAACCCTTCTCCGATCATTTCGATCGCCGCACGCGGCTTGATCTCCTTTTGATCCGCCAGGGCGACCGCCCGCTCTATGCCCGCGCTCACCGCCACGCCGCCGGCCGACCCGTCCAAAAGCGCGATAGCGGCGCAGACCGCGTCTATCAGTTCTTTCCCCTGCATGAGATAAGAGACGAGCGCCGCGATATAGCCTGCGGACAGCGTCGCCGCCTCATGGCCGTGCGTCAGCGCTGCGCTCTCGCGTCCGATGCGGAACGCCATCTCCGCGTCGTCCGCAAAATACAGTCCGATCGGCGCAACGCGCATGACACAACCGCAGGTAGCGGAATTATTGACGGGCCGGTCCAGCGTGCCGTACGCGTTTTTGATGCTGTTGCCGAGCGCGTTCAGGCCCGTTTCCCCGGCGCCGCGCCGCGCGAAGAGCTCGTCGTGCTCAAGCACGCTGCCGCCCAGGATAAACTTATAGTCCTTGTCCGCCAGATTTCCGGTCTGCGTGTAATACCATTTTTGGTACGAATAGAAGAGGCAGGGTGTATAGGCGTAGATCCCGCGGCGCTTTGCGCGGTCATCCGCCCAGATCAGCCCGTCCGCCGTGAAGATGGACATCTGCGTGTTGTCCGAAATCAGATCCCGGCATCCTTCGTGGACGTGATAGCCCCGCGTGTCGCCGGTCGCACCGCCGACCAGGCAGCCTCTGAAATGGTTTTTGTCAATATGGTTTCCAATCATTTCTCACACCTCGTTCCACACTCATCTCTCACTCCACCGTAACGGATTTCGCAAGGTTGCGCGGCTGATCGATATCGCGTCCGCGCAGCTTCGCGACATGATAGGCAAACAACTGGAAGAACACGATCTCCACGATCGGCGCAATCTCGTCCGCGCAGTCCGGGATGAAAAACACCTCATCCGCCGCTTCCGCAATGCGCATGTCCCCTTCTTTTGCCACAGCGATGATCTGCGCCTGCCGCGCTTTCATCTCCTCGATATTCGAGAGCATTTTGTCATAGAGATAAGACTGCGTCGCCAACGCAAAGAAAAGGACGTCGCGCGTGATGAGCGCAATCGTGCCGTGCTTCAATTCGCCCGCCGCAATTGCGAAAGAGTTGATATAGGAGATCTCCTTGAGCTTGAGGCTCGCCTCTTCGGCGGAAGCGACGTCCGAACCGCGCCCGACATAATAAATCTTTTCTTTTTTATAATGCTTCTTCGCAAAAGCCTTGATTTCCGCTTCTTTCCCGATCACGGCTTCGATCATCTCCGGCGCGCGCTTCAGCTCCTGTATCAGCCGGCCGCTTTCCGCCCGCGTCACCGTCCCGCGGATGCGGCCGAAATGCAGCGCAATCAGATAGAGTGAAACGAGCTGCGTCGTATACGCCTTCGTCGAGGCTACCGCGATCTCCGGCCCGGCGGAGGTATAGAACACAAAATCCGATTCGCGCGCGACGCTTGAGCCTTCGACATTGACAATCGAGAGCACGCGCGCGCCGCGCTTTTTCGCTTCGCGCAGCGCCTCAAGCGTATCGGACGTCTCCCCGGACTGGCTGATGCAAAGGACGAGCGTCCGTCCGTTCACGATCGGGTTGCGGTAACGAAACTCCGAGGAAAGCTCTACTTCAACCGGTATCCCCGCGTACCGTTCCAGGAGCTGTTTCCCGACCCGGCCCGCGTGATTCGCTGTCCCGCAGGCAACGATATAGACGTGTTCGATTGCGCCTATCTCCGCCTTTGTGAAGGCGAGATCGTCCAGCGCCAGCTCGCCCTTATCGTCAAGCCGCTGCAGCAGGGTCTCGCGGATCACGCCCGGCTGCTCGCAGATTTCCTTCATCATGAAATGTTCATAACCGCGTTTTTCCGCCGCCGCAATATCCCAGGCAATATGGGTGCGTGTCCGGTGCATACGCGTCATCTCCTCGTCAAAGATTTGCACGGCGTCACGCGTCACGACCACGATTTCCCCGTTTTCGATCAAATAGATGTCGCGCGTGTATTTGAGCAGCGCGGGTATATCGGAGGCAATCAGGCCTCCTTCCTCGCAAAGCGCCGCGATCATCGGCGCGTCACGGCGGAACGCGACGATGCGCTCCGGCTCTTCCGTACAGACTGCCGCGATCGCGTACGCGCCGCGCAGTTCCTTCACCGCGCGCCGGATAGCGGCGACGAGGTCCCCTTCATAATAAAGCCCTATGAGCTGCGCAATCACTTCGGAATCCGTCTCCGACAGAAACAGCACCCCGTGGTTTTCGATCAGATCCTGCTTGAGTTCCATATAATTCTCGATGATACCGTTGTGTACGACCGCTATGCGTCCGTCCTGGCTCAGATGCGGATGCGCGTTTTCCCGCGTCGGCGCGCCGTGCGTCGCCCAGCGCGTATGCCCAATCCCGATCGACGCGTCAAAACTTTCGCTCCCGACTTTTGCTTCGAGCGCCTCAAGCTTTCCGGACTCCTTGCGCACGAGCAGCTTCCCCCGGCGCACGAGCGCGATCCCCGCCGAATCATACCCGCGGTACTCGAGGGATTTGAGTCCGCTTAAAATCATCTTTTTCGCGCTGCCGCTTCCCGCGTAGCCTACGATTCCACACATACAGGCGTTCCTTTCCTTCTTGCTTTCCGTATCGTCATTTTCCGCTTCGCCGCCGCGCTACCGGAGCCTGTCCTCAATGAGCCGCGTGAGGCGTTCTGCGAGCTGGTCGAGCTTTTTCAGGTCTTCTCCCTCAAACATCACACGCACAAGCGGTTCGGTTCCGGACGGCCGAACGAGTATGCGCCCCTTTCCGTTCAGTTTCGATTCCGCCGCTGCGATGGCGGCCGCGATTTTTTCATCTTTGTCGAAATTGTATTTGTTTTCATTTTTGACGGCCGCGTTCCGGAGTACCTGCGGATAGATCGTCACCTCGGACGAAAGCTCCGAGGCGCGTTTCCCGCTTGCGATCAGCGCCGACAGAAAACGCAGCGCCGCAAAAGCGCCGTCGCCCGTCGTATTTTCCCGCAGAAAGATGATATGGCCGCTCTGCTCCCCGCCGAGCACACTGCCGGTCCGCTGCATCATCTCCAGCACATAGCGGTCCCCGACATCCGCGCGCATCATGTCAATGTCCTCCCGCGCCACCGCCTCGGCAAGGCCTGCGTTGCTCATGACGGTCGCGATCAGAAGATTTTTTTCCAGAAGCCCGCGGCGTTTCAGGGATTTCGCGCAAAGGAACATCAGCTTATCGCCGTCGATAAGCCCGCCCTTTTCATCCGCGGCGATGAGACGGTCCGCGTCGCCGTCAAAGGCGAGGCCTGCGTCCGCGCCCTCTTTGACAACCCGCCTTTGCATCCGTTCCGGATGCGTAGAGCCGCAGCCGTCGTTGATATTGGCCCCGTCGGGCTGCGCGCCCATATAGACAGCCTGAACGCCGAGCTTCTCAAAGACCATCTTCGCCGAACGGTACGCGGCGCCGTTCGCGCAGTCTACGACGACCTTTAGCCCGGCGAAACCGCTCTTTTGCTTCATGAAACCGGCGGTAAGAAAGTCTACATAATCGCGCATCGCGCCTTCGCTTTTTTCAAGCGTGCGACCGACGAGCGCGCCCGTAATGTGGCTGTTGACATCGCGGCCCGTGCGTACGATCTCATCAATTTCATCCTCGATCGCGTCCTCCAATTTAAAGCCCTGTGAATTGAAAAACTTGATTCCGTTATACTCAAAGGTGTTGTGCGACGCGGAGATGACGATGCCGGCCGTCGCGCCAAGCCGCTTTGTAAGGCAGGCGATGCCCGGTGTCGGGATGATCCCGAGACGCGACACATCGCAGCCCATCGCAAGCAGCCCCGCGCTGAGCGCATCTTCCAGCATATCACCCGAGATGCGCGTATCCCTTCCGATCAGCACCTGCGGCCGGTGCCCTTTGACCGTCTTCCCAAGCACATAACCGCCCGCGATGCCGAGATTGTACGCGAGTTCTCCCGTCAGTTCTTTATTCGCGATGCCGCGAACGCCATCCGTACCGAAAAGTCTGCCCATCGTTCTCCTGTCTATTGGCCCGCGTTGTTCGCGCCGTCTGTACTGCTTGCGTTATTTGAACTGCCTGCGTTGTTCGCGTTGTTCATATCGTTCATGTTGTATGTAGCGGGGTTTGTGAGCGGACTGCGGCCTTCGTCGTTTACTGTCACGCGGACACTCGGCGGATCAAGGGTGATGCTCTTATACGGTTTATCGCAACTGTACGAAAGCGTCGTTTCGATTGCTTTGCCCGGTTCCGAGATATTCGAGCCGTCCGCAAACACAGTGATATCCGATTTCTGTATATCCGCGATCTGCGATTCGGGCGCGAGCAGCGTCAGCGTAATGCTTCCCGTGTTTACATGCCCCGACAGGCCCTGCGCAAGATTCTGTACCTTGATCTCGTCCGCCGTAAATTCAAATACCTTGCGCGCAATACCCTGCACCTCAATGTTTACCGTCAGATTTTTTGATCTGTCCGCCACCTCAACGCCGTCCGGAAGCAGCGGATTGATCGGAATATCGGTCGTTTCCGTCATGGTCGACAAGTCGATCGGCTTTGTATGCACCTCTGTGATCCCCGCGATCGCATCCTTTGTCCCGCGGATCCAGATGCGGTCCGGTACCGTCAGATTGGTGACCTCAACATTGTCCGGCGGATCTCCCACCTTGTCGACGAGGAGAGGCACTTCCTTCACCGTGCAGATCCTTGCCGTTACCTGGATCGTATTTTGAGAGAGGCTGACCGTATTATCGACATCCCCGCTCTTTGTGATCGGAGCCGGCTCCAACGAGAATTCCTGCGCTTCATCGGTGAGGACGCCCGCCGGGACTTCGGCGCGGATATAGGCGATATTGTCCACGGAGGAGACGGTACCCGCAACTTCCATCTCACTCGGCATCACCGTGATAAAACCGGGCTCCGTCCCCGGCGGGAAGGTATCGGCAAATTCAACCCTCACAGACTTGGTCACGGTGATAAGATCCACCACGTTCAGACGGATCGTGTTCTCCGGCCTTATCTGAACAAGCTGCATCCCGCTTGGAACGACAACGCTCACATTGACGGCCACTTCGCCTTTCGGAAATCCCGTCACATCCGCCGTCGCGTGGAAATCCGCCGACGTCAGTTTGGTCACCTCGGAACGCGGCCCGTTCACGACCACATCCACGGATTGCGGCTGGGTCTGGTCGATGGTGAGGCCCCTGTCATTCAGTGCCGTAAGGTTGGTAATCTCCACAGGAACGGCGCGCACCGTGAAATCCGTCGGCGGATTGACCGCAACCGTCACCCACATCCAAAAACCGATCGCAACCACAATGGAAATCAGAAGATTGATCTTGTTACTTTTCAGCATTCTCAGTCTCCTCCTTCCCCGTTTTTTCCGAATCCGTCTCTTCCGGTTTATTGTTTGGCGTTTTTCTCTTATTCGAAGATTGCGGCACGCGGTTTGTAAAAGCGCGCACAAAGCCCTGCTGCAGCGTCTCCGTATCGTACAAATACAGATCCAGCAGCGATTTTTCCAGATCGCGCGCGTCGATAAAGCGCGTCAGCTTTCCGTCCTGCGCCGTGGAAATAATGCCGGTTTCTTCGCTGACGATGACCGCGAACGCATCGGAGACTTCCGTAATCCCGATGCCGGCGCGGTGCCGCATACCGAGCTCGGGAGGCAGGTCGCGGTTGCGCGTGAGCGGCAGTACGCAGGCTGCCGCGTGGATCTGGCAGCCGGAGACGATGATCGCGCCGTCATGCAGCGGCGCGCCCTCATAAAAGATATTTTCGAGCAGTTCCGGCGTCAGCGCGCTGTTGAGAAGCACGCCGGTTTCCGCGAAATCGTTGAGCGTGACTTCCCGCTCGATGATGATGAGCGCACCGATATTCTTTGAGGAGAAATAGCGCACAGCCGCCGTAATAGCGGCGGCCGCGCTCTTTGCCTGCTCCTTGTCCCCCGAACGCATCCGGCCCCTTAACCAACGGGCGCGCCCGAGGTATTCGAGCGCCCGCCGAAGCTCCGGCTGAAACACGATCACGAGCGCGATAATCCCAAACTGCGTGAGGTATCTCAGGAGCCAATTGAGCGCGTAGAGATGCAGGAAACCGGACAGGAACATTGCGACCACGAGAATCAGCAGACCCTTCACAAGCTGCTCCGCCCGCGTCTCGCGGATAAACCGCAGCACGTTATAAATGATGAAAGCGATGATCGCTACATCAATGAAATCGGTAACGCTGATCTGTGCGAATAGTATTCGGAAGAATTCTTCCATCGGAACCGGACCACCGCGCTACAGCGAAGGCTCCAGCAAGCCGTACGTGCCGCCCTTGCGCTTGTAGACGACGCTGACGCTATCCGTGTCCATATTGAGAAACACGAAGAAGGAATGTCCGACCAGTTCCATCTGAAGCACCGCCTCCTCCTCTGTCATCGGAAGCAGATCAAATCTTTTGCGGCGCGCAATCTCGATGGTGTCATCCTCTTCCGCCGTCTCCGCGGTATAATCCGGGATATCTTCAAAGCGGATCGACTTGTTTTCCTGGTGCCTGTTTGTGAGCTTTGTTTTGTATTTGCTGATCTGCCCGGCAAGTTTGTCCGCAATCCGGTCCATGCTGTTGTACAAATCCTGCGGATCCTGCGTCTCGTCCTCCGCGCGGAAAAACATGCCGTTCGCCGCGATGGTCGTTTCAATCTTTTGGCGCCCTCTTTCGAGCGATACTGTCACGTCCGCCTCGACCTCGTCGGAAAAATACTTGCCGAGTTTCACCAATTTCGATGTAATCGTGTCCTTCAGATCGTCCCGAACTGTGAAGTTTTTGCTCGTAATGTTAATCTTCATAACGCAGTCCTCCTGGTCACTTCCGTTGATATTTCAGCGGGCGGAAGGCGTTTTTGGTGTAAACGGCGTCTCCCGCTGTCTTTGATTTCATGATACCACAGTTTCGCACAATAATGTCAAACCACGCTGAAATAAAATAAAGTTCTTTATAAAAAAGACAGCTTTTGCACAGAGCATCGTCATTCGCTCTAAAAAACTTTGACTTTCCTCTGCACAGATCTATGTCGGAGACCAAAATTTTTGATTTCCTGATAAAAAATGCCTGATAATTATTTGAATATGTGTTTGCCGGATACTATATAATAAATTTAAGAAATATTGTAATGTTTCGGCGAGGAGCAGGGTTTTCCTTTCATAAAACAGAAATCGTTTCACCGATTCCCGGGAATCCGGGGGAGCAGGATGGAAAACAGGAGGAAGGTTATGAAAAAATTAGTTCTACTCATCGCGATCGTTTTCGTGCTGGGGTCGCTCGCATCGTGCGCGGCATTGCAGAAGGCGTCGAGCGCACCGAGCGCAGGCGGCGGAATGCAGGCGGCAACGGATGAAGGGACAGGGACCGTAAGCGGCGCCTATACGCCGACGATACCGGCCAACGATTCTTTCTCGGGAAGCGATTCGTTCTCGGGAAGCGGGCCGGCGTCCACAACGGGACCGGCCCCGGCGGATGCGGTTTCCCCCGCACCGGGCAACGCTGCGGCTTCCGGCGGGGCGGCGGGATCGGCTGACACGTCGAAATCAGGCGCTGCGCCGGCAACGGGGACGGGAGAATCCGAAGCGCAAATCATCGCGGACTCCGGACGCAAGATCACTTTCAGCGCGACATTTACGATCGATACGAAGCAGTACGATAAGGATTACGCGGCCATCGAGCGGATCGTCAATCAGGCAGGCGGCTATGTCGCGGATGAAAACAGTTCCGCGACGTCGTATGAAAGCGGCAAGGATACCGGACGGGCAGCCACACTTTCCCTGCGCGTCCCGGCGGACAAATTCGATTCGGTGCTGAGCGGCATGAGCGGCATCGGGACGGTGGTCAACAAGACGCGCAGCTCGCAGGATTTGTCGAGCCAGTATTTCGATACGCAATCGCGTATCACGCTGCTCGAAATGCGGCGCGACCGGATCATGGAGTATTTGAAGACCGCGACAAACGCCACCCAGATTGTAGAGTTTGAGCGGGAACTGACGGACACGCTCTACGAGCTTGACACCTATCAGGGTGACATGCGGCAGATGGATCAATTGGTCGAGTTTTCGACGATTGACGTTTCGCTGTACGAACTCATCACGCCGGAAACAATCGGGGCTGACGGCCAGCCGCTTGGAGACCGCGCTTCAAGCGCGTTCGCGCTTTCGTCCGCCGGCGTCGGGAGCTTTCTGCGCGGCGCGGCGATCTTCGGGGCCGCGGCGGCGCCGGTCATCATATTGATTGTTGTGATCGCCGTGATCGTCCTGGCGGTCATCAAGCTTGTGCACTGGCTGCGCGCGAAGCGGCCGTGGGTCCGGAAAGGAAAAGGGAAAGCCGGCGAGTAGCAGGCAGGAGAGAATATTTATGAAATTGGAATTGATCGCGACAGCGACATTCGGGCTGGAAGCGGTTGTGCGCCGTGAAATCGAGGCGCTTGGATTTAAAGTAACGGAGGGCGAAGACGGGCGCGTCACTTATGTGGCGAACGAGGCCGGCCTCGCCCGTTCCAACCTTTGGCTGCGCTGCGCCGACCGCGTGCTTTTGAAGATGGGCGTGTTTGAAGCGCTGACTTTCGAGGATCTCTTTCAGGGAATGCGCGCCCTGCCGTGGGAGACGCTGATCCCGCCGGACGGAAATTTCATTGTGAACGTTTCGTCCGTCAAATCGAAGCTTTCGAGCGTACCCGCCTGCCAGTCGGTCGCGGAAAAGGCGCTGGTGATGCGTCTGTCGGACGTATACGGAATGCAAAACTTTGAGAAAAGCGGCGCGGGCTATCCGATCCATCTGCGCATTTTGAAGGACCGGGTGACCGTAGCCGTCGACACGAGCGGCGCCGGCCTGCACAAGCGCGGGTACCGGACGCGGCAGACGGAGGCGCCGATCAAGGAGACGCTCGCCGCCGCGCTCGTGAGCCTGTCGTTTTGGAAGCCCGGGCGCGCGCTCGCCGACCCGCTTTGCGGATCGGGCACGATCCCGATCGAAGCAGCCATGATCGGACGCGGGATCGCGCCGGGCCTCGGGCGAAAATTCGCGGCGGAGGCGTGGGGCTTCGTTCCGCAGGAGGTATGGAAACGCGAGCGCGCGGACGCGTATAAGCAGATCGACCTGCAGGCGGACGTGCGCATCCTTGCGTCGGACCGCTCAGAAGAAGCCGTCCGCATCGCGCGTGAAAACGCGGAGAACGCGGGGGTGGACGATTGCATCGAATTCAGCCGGCGGACGTTTTCGGAATTCGCCGCGTCCGAAGAGGCGGCAGCCGAGACACGCGGCGTTATCGTCACGAACCCGCCTTACGGCGAACGCATCGGGGAACTTCCCGAGGCCGAAGGCCTCTACCGCGAGATCGGCGCCTTCATGCAAGCCTATCCCGCGTGGTCCCTCTTCCTTATCACGACGTATAAGGGTTTTGAAACGCTCGCCTTCGGCCGCCCTGCCGACAGAAGGCGAAAGCTCTACAACGGCCGCCTGGAGACGACGTTCTACCAGTATCACGGGAAGCGGCCGGAACGGGAATCCGGGAAACGCTGATCGAAAAACGTGCTTCATAGACGCTTGCCCTTTTTCAGGTTTCGCAACAAGCTGTGGGCCACATCACGCTTTCCCGGGAAATATCATCCGGGGAAATAGAGAATGATGGCAAAAATTTTCGATTATGGGCGAATAAATCCTGTATGGAGCAAGCTTTGTTGTTTTTTGACAAGAAATTGCGGTAATGGACGATTTTCATCCTGGATATCGCCTATTTCTCCTTATTTTTAAGTTTTTTGACAAGAAATTCGTCCATTACCGAAAAAATATGCTAAAATTCGACCGCATCTCTGTCATGGAAGTAATTATTCGCCGCGAGGCAGCTTTGGAATATTTTTTGCATCAGGCATTTATTCCGATATGCGTTGATTGACCGCCGCTGGCGATGAGCACCGCTACGATGACGACAACAACAGCCGCTATAATCAGCCAGCTGACAGGGTGGCCCCAGTTCATCGTCCAGCCGATGCCGAAACGCTTTTCGACAAAGATGGCCGGATCGTTTCGGTTGAAGTAAAACTGCCCGAGCTTCCAGTAAGCATCGTTGTCCACCGGCGCGTTCGCGGCGCCTGTGTCTGCGGTTTTATCTGCGTTCCCGGCCACGCCGCGCACGGCCAGCCGGCTGCCGCCCTGCCCGACACGGATAAGGATTGCGATCATCACGATAATGATCACCGCAAACGCGACAAGCATAAACACGGCATACGCCGCGAGGTTCACGCCGAGAAGCATGGTGATGTTCAGGACGCCCATGAGGATGCCGAAAGCGGCGCCGCAGACAAAGAGCAGGACGCTTGAAATGCGGCGGAAGCGGCGGCCCTGCTCCCGGGACGCTTCCGGGGCGGCGGGGTCGATCTGCCTTCTGGCGTGGCGTACAATAAGGAGACAGAGCGCAAAGGTGACCATAAGGAACCACTGCGATGCGAGCAGCGGCAGCACGGCGCCCGGGCCCTTGTCAACCCACGCATCGGGGGTTCCGTCCAATCCGGTATTCGTTACCACCCTGTCCGGCACATACGGCCATATGAAAATCACCGCAATGACGCTCACTGCCGCGATAAAGGCATAGAGCCACAGCCAGTTAAAGGAAATACTCTCTCTGCCCGCAGGTTCCGTATCCGCGATGATGACAGGCCCGGCCTGCCCGGCCTCGCTCCAGCCGAATTGTTCCTTGTAATTTTTCATGCATTTGTGATAATGCAGGTACAGGAGAAACCCAAATACACAATATACGCATACAGTAACGATAAACGGCGCGACGAAGCGCAGGCCGCCATTCCCCGCCAGCCCGGACGCCTCTTCAAGCGTGAGGCCCCCGTTCAGCGCCGGATTGAGTTGAAAGAGCAGATGCGCGCCCATCAGGGCCAAACCGACAATCACCATGATATTGCGGTAACCGCGCCGCATCCCGACCAATTCCCGGCGCATATATTCCTTTGACGGGATGCTGACGCCAAACAGCTCCGTCTTGCGCGTAAGAAACGGCATGAACGCAAGGCACACGATCAGCAGCACATCCACAAAAACCAACGTCCATATAAGCATCATCTCCGGTTTCCCTCCATTTCACCTTTCTTCCTGTAATTGCAGTATTTTTTCAGCATCCGGCCTGACGCCGGCAATTCCGTCCCGCGCTTCGCACCAGATCCGTTCAAGCGCCTCCGCGGACCCGTCACGCGCTTTCGCCTCCAGAAAGAGCTCGCCCAGCCGCGCTCTGAGCTG
>Ga0123354_10013463_pt1 | contig 12690 bp, 15 predicted proteins | sample TergutLab28metaG_2_FD_97872 | JGI IMG/M metagenome (GOLD analysis project Ga0123354, IMG submission 97872) | Labiotermes labralis P4 segment gut microbial communities from Petit-Saut dam, French Guiana - Lab288 P4 | ecosystem: Host-associated > Arthropoda: Insects > Digestive system > Gut ... | reverse complement strand
TTCCATAATCTTGATAGCTTCTTTCTTTGTGTCTTCAATAACGTGAGTGTAAACATTTAAAGTGGTGGTTGTATTAGAATGTCCTAAAATTGCTGATACAGTAGATATTGGCACGTTATTTTTTATCATATAGCTAGAAAAATCACGTCTTGAAATGTTGCTAGGACTTCATGTAACTGAGTTATTTGATAGTCTCAAACTGCAAGACTTTGAAATTACTGACGAATTTTATGATTATGATATGCTTTTAAGCATCTCATTACTGAGGCGTGGATTGGATGGGGATATTAAAGCTATACAATACATTGACGAATGCATAGGGAGAAATCCGCTCCTTGAACTTCGAAGACAAGAAGTGAGATTAAAACAGAGAAGTTTGAAGCGAGAATCTGAGCAACAATAAACCTAAATAAAGTATAAAATATTGTCAAGGATAATTAATTTGAGGAGTGCCCGAGTGGGGTTGACTAGTTGCATGGTTTGTCATTGCGAGGGACATCGTCCCGAAGCAATCCAGCGACTTTTATAGCTTTAAGCCACTGGATTGCCACGAGCCTTCAGCTCTCGCAATGACGCGTCAACCCATTTGGGGCACTCCTTAATTTGTATACCAAAAAGTTATTAACTTCAAAAACTTGACAAAGTGAACCAATTAGGTATACTTACAATTGGGGCGATAAAATTGAACAATAACATTGGCTTATTTCTAAAAAACTTGCAGAAGGGAAAAGGCGAAAATGTAGATGAAATGGTGAGAAAACTCAATGTTTCTCGTAGTTTTTATTTTGCTGTTTGCAATGGGCGTAAAAAATGCCCTGACAAATGGTTTGAATTAATCCCTAATATTTACAAATTGGACGAAGAAAAAAGTAAAGAATGGATAGGTGCAATTGCCTTATCTAATCAAAAGTTAGATTTTATCTATGAAAAACTAAGTAAAGATGATAAAAATCTTGTATTTACGCTTGTTAATTTTGTAGATACATTATCAAAAGTGCAGAAGGAGGCTATCTGGGGAATTATTAATAATTCCCCCAGTTTGATGTTGAAAAAGTATTTATAGCAAAACCCACGCATCGTTGGAGCGAAGCGTGGGCAGGAAGTTGAATAGACAACCTCTTCAATTGTCAATGTATCACTTCCTAAAAAAATAATCAAGAAAATTAAGGAGTGGTAAAAATGACAAACAATGAAACTAATTTAGCAACATCTATGCCAAACACAACACCGCCGCCATCGGTGTCAAATCAAAAATTTCCATTATCAGAAAAGGAGCAATATACTTCTGATACTATGTGGTATGCGCAGCAAATGCTTGCAGCATATTATGAGAATGAGTGGACTAATGATAATGATGATGAATTACTCAGTCGTGCAAATTACAACAAACTTAATATGTTTGTGAAATATGGCAAGAGAGTTTTAGAACCTGAAGATGATGTCGACACATATGGAATGATTACTTATGAAAGATTGATGAAAGATTTACCGCAAGAAATGAACGCCTCACAAACTGCAAAAGAGATTTTGGATATGTATGTTATGTGGATTTGTCACGATAGTAAAACTACCTGTCCAATTTGTCGTGGCAACCATTTAAAAACGTTCAAGATGCAAAATCTGCCAGTTACACATCCTAATTGCAGATGTGGCTTAATCCTTTCCCCTAATATAAATTGTAGCCAAGAAGGATTATCGAAGGTGTTGGATGAAGAGTTTAATAAAGACCAAGATACGCTTCATAAACTAGCACATTCATATAATAATTCAGATAAAGCAGTTGACATTATTCTAAAATATGACGATACAATAACGGAAAAGGCTGATAAATATGAAATTGATAAAGCACTTATTCAAGCTATTTTATATCGAGAGATTAGATGTTATACTGTTCAAGATTCTGTGACAGACCCATTAGCACACATACCAGAAACTGATACTTTTAATACTGTGGTCAAGACTTTAGATGCAGTTTCAAATCCAATAGTAAAGGCTATTGCTGATTTAGGCTCAGCGGCTATCAAAAAATCTGGGAAAGATATAAAAGTTCCAGATAGTGTGTTAAAGAAAGTATATAATATTTCAGTTGGGTTAGGGCAAGCAAAAGCTTCGTCAGCTATTAATGCAATGAATTTACTAAATATTACTAAAGAAGACGGAACAAAATATAATGAAAATAATATTGATGATTTAAAAGAAATATACGATAAATTGTATCAGAATGATGAATTTAATATTGAAGCGGTAGCAATAATTTTAAAGGCTAATAGTTTGGGGCTTCAAGGCACGCCTTACAGTTCTCAAAATCCTAAGGCAAAACTAGAAAATATTACTGACCCTACTGAAAAGACTCAAGCTATTCTTGGAAGATATAATGGGAAGGGTGATAACGCTTTATCCTATGGTAAGTATAGTTATCTTTATTATGAATGGTTCAAAGCATATGAGAATTGTGGCAGAGAAGAATATAGTGCAGACGAAGTTGTAGATATGTCGCAGCCAATCTCCAACTAATTATTTAGGTTAGAAAGGAAAGGCTTTGAAAAGGTCTTCAAAAACAGTTTTAATAGCAGCTGTATGTTTGCTTTTTGCTTTGATACTTTTAGCATTTTCTATTGTGCCAATCGCGAATTACGTCAAACTAAATAATTTCGAAAGAGAAATATCAAATATAGAATTGCCTGTTGGTTTTGAGAAAGTGGCTATAAAAGGGGCTATAGGTGATTCAGGGGGTAATGGTGATTATTCAACACTCCGTGTTGTTATGCTAATCAAAACTGAATTTCCTGAAGAGGAGTTGGAGGAGAGGTTAGGATATTATGGAATAAAAAAATGTGAAAGCAATATATTTGAATCTGGTAATAATGTTCGGATAAATTTTAAAGAACTAGATGGCATTGATAGTTATGACGGTTATTATTTTATTGAGTTTATTAGTTCCGCATTCAATTTGTGGGATAAACTTTAAAGGAGTCAAAGTGTGAAATATAAACTATCGATTATTGTAATTGTTTTTGTGGTAATAATCGGAGGACTGCTTGCATTTTTATTTTATAATGGAATATTGCTTTTTAATAACCCATCGGCTGAAAAATACCCTATAAGAGGGATTGATGTTTCATCTTATCAAGGAGAAATTGATTGGGAACAAATAGCAAAACAAAATATTAGTTTTGCATTTATAAAAGCAACTGAGGGTAGTAATTTTGTTGACTCTTATTTTCACCAAAATTGGAATAATGCTATTAAAACTGGCATTAAAGTGGGGGCATATCATTTTTTTAGTTTTGATAGCGGTGGAGCGGCACAAGCTGAGAATTTTATAAGCGAAGTGGGAAATCCGTCTGATATGTTGCCGCCAGTTATTGATATTGAACTTTATGGTGATTATAAAAATAATCCGCCGAATAGAGAAAATGTGGAGGTGGAGCTTAACATATTCATTGAAAAAATAATTGAAACTTATGGAGTTAATCCTATTATTTACGTCACAAAAGAAAGTTATAATTTATATATTGCTAATGGATTTAATAATTGTGATATATGGATTCGAGATGTTTTTGACTATCCCACACTATCAGACGGACGCAGCTGGACATTTTGGCAATTTACAAATAGGGCAAGATTACAAGGATATGAAGGTAAAGAAAAATACATTGATTTGAATGTTTTTAATGGGACAAAAACTGATTTTGAAAACTATGGAAAAAGAAAGGAGCAATAACAATGACTAATAGCGATAAGACAGTTAGTATAGAAGTTTTAGAAATGGAAAGAAGAAAATGGCGTGAAAAATTAGGAATTGCAGAGGCAAAGCTAGCAAAATATGAAACTAACGAACTACAAAATAAAATTAATCTATCCGAAGAGCAAACCTATGCAGCACAAATGTCTGGCATGACCCCTGAAGAGTATTTGAAATGGATGTAAGAAATAGCTAATAAAAAGCAAAGCAGACGACATATATTATGCCATCTGCTTTTTTAAACTTTATATAATTTGGAGATTACTGAAGCGCAAATTTTAACTGCGAAGAAGACCAATAACTGCCTTGATAAATTAGCGTTAAATAATTATCGCCTTTTGGGGCTTCAAATGCTATTGAACCTGATTTAGTTCCGTTTGGTGCTAACTCGCCTGAACTAAGTGAAGTATCGCTATTTACTGTTGTGATTGCTTGCGTTACAATATTTCCATTGCTATCTTGAAGTTTATAGTCATATACATTGTAACTAATGTTTGAGTTGCTATCGTTTTGTATTTGCACAGTAACTATGACATATTCATTACCTGATTTTGGTTTATCATATGTAGTGCCATTAGATTTTTTCACATTAGTTACAGTTATTGTTGCGCCATTAAGCGTAGCGGTTTCCCCTAATGCATATACATCTTTAACTGCTGGCTTAGATGTTTTGATAGGAGCATTTGTTGTTTGTGCAGTTTGGGTGTCGCCATTATTATTAGTAGCTGTATCGCTTTTATTATTAGCCGCTCCCACGCCAAAAGAACAAATTGCAATAACTAACCCCGCTATTGCTAACCCCTTTTTAAGATTTTTCTTTTTAGCTGTTGCTAATACAATGATTGTGAAGATAAGCGCTAATAGGGCAAGGAATAAACCAAATTCACTGCCAAAAGCAATCATAAAACCAAGTATTGATAAAATAAATCCAGCAATTCCTAATCCACTGTTTTTTGCCTTTCCTTCGATTTGATTTTCCATTATGTATCTCCTTTATTAATTCTTTCTATTTTCATTATGCATACTAAACGCTAATTATCAACTTTTAAAAAAGCTAATAGATTGTTCAACAATATCCATTAGCTTTTTATTATAATGACGAGGTGATGGGATTGGATTTTGCATTATTGGGAAAACGCATACGAGATGAAAGATTATTGTTAAGATTGACGCTTGAGCAATTAGCAGAAAAGGTGAATAAAAGCAGCAATTATATAGGTCAGATTGAACGTGGGGAGAGAAAATTAAGTCTAGAAACCTTAGTTGATATTGCAAACGCATTGGGAACTACTGTTGATAGTCTTGCGAAAGATAATATAAATACTAAAGATGATAGCACTATTAGAGAAATTGAAACACCTTTGTATTCAGCAGATGATAATGAAAAAGGCTTTATATTAGACGTAATCAAGCGATACTTTTACTACCACCATAAATAACAAGACATATATTTAGAGCAAGAAAAACAAAGGATGTTGTTAGCAGCTTCATCCTTTTATATTGACGTATATAAAGAATATGGTATAGTTATCAAAGGTGGTAATTATATGTATCGTTTTAGAAATATTGAAAATTTATTAGGTAAAAACGAACTTGAAAATCAAGAAATCTTTTTCCAGCGCATTGATAATCTTAACGACCCTATAGAATTATTTATAGATTTATATTTTGAAGGTGATAGAGTATTATGGAAAAATCTTTTTAGGCACTATATTTATACGTTAGGACGAGCAATTGAAAGAAGTTTCATTGCAGATATAAAATTAGATTTAGATGATATATATGTTTTTGGGAATAAAGAAAAATTACCAAATCAAATTTGGAAAGATAACTTTGCAAACTTAGAAAAAGAATTTCTTAATACTAAAAATATAGTTGCTTTAATAAATTTTTTATCTGATGGACGCCAAATTCCAAAAACCTTTTTAGAGTTTTGTTTGTATTCAGCTCATAATGTAGCTTTAAATTGTATTTTCAAACAATTTTTTCAAATAGAAAGCTCTCTCGCAAAACCTGATATAAATTGGGAAAGTTTTCGAAATGAAGAAAAAGAACAATGGGTAAAACAAGTTCAGCAATTAAGGGCATTATCGAAATTAGCCACTCGTGGGAATATGCCAATAATTGAAGGAAAAGGTAAAACAAATTTAAATGATAATTATTTTTTTTATGCGATTGATTATCCAGAGAATTATTTAAAAGCTATCAAAAGACTAATGTATCCTAACGCCTTTGTAGCTTGCTTTTCTGAAGATTATAAAAATTCATCAATGTGGGGGCATTATGCGGAGGAACATAGAGGTGTTTGTTTACGTTTTAAAGATATATCGATTGATGACAAATATGGTTTGGCATTTGAATCACAGTGTGTTCGCCCATATTTCAAAGTAAATTATGATATTGGGTTCCCTGGGATTAACTTCTTCTCAAACTTCGGAAGATTAACACCAAAAGAAGTTGAAGAGCATTGGTATAAAGATGAAGATAATGGAGGCGAACATAGTTCGTATGCTCACGATTTCTTCAAAGACTCAAAAGAGTGGAAAAACAAATATGCAGATTACTTTGAAAGCAGAATCACTTGTAAAACAAAAGATTGGGAATATGAAAAAGAAACAAGAATAGTAATTCCAGATTATTTACGTCAATATGATGAAACCAATCCTATTTTTAAATATGACTTTGACTTGCTAGAAGCAATAATATTTGGAATTGAGACTTCAGATAACGACAAAAATATATTATTAAAATAATAGAAAGAAAATGCAAAGAACATAATAGAAAAGATTTTGAATTTTATCAAGCAATATTTAATGTTGAAACTCAAGAAATTGAAGTGTTTCGACTATGAATTGATTTGCGGTTAAAAATTAATTTGCTTGACAAATGCCACATAAAAATCCATAATAAATTTATTAGAAATGATTAAGTTTTTTGTGTCACACTTAATGTCACACACGAGACGAATTTCAGTAAGTCATAGTAAATGATTATAACTAAAAAATTGTATTAAAAAGTGGCGGATAAATATTGGTAAATACTGATAAAATAGCCATTTTGAGACTGTAAATCTGTTGTCTTCGACTTCGATGGTTCGAATCCATCCCCGCCCACCAGATTTGTTATACAAAAAAGATGTACCGGCCAAAACGTCAGTGTTCATCACGTTTTACAGCTTTAGGGTATCTTGAAAATTTGTAAATGTTGGTTTCGAAAAGTCATTATTTTAACCTAACAACAGAAAAGGGGCGATTTGTGGATTTTATCGAATTTCTGCCATATATAGGCGATGATGTCCAAAAATTATTAAAAGAATTTAATGGACTTTTACTTTCGAAAGGGATTACTAAAGAAAGGTATGAACAAATTCTCATTAAAGAAATGCCAATATATTTAAATCACTTTAGAAATATGAAAATTCAAAATCCAGATAAAGTAATTGATGATCACGTATCAGCAATATTTATGTCTTATGTAAATAATCCAAATTTAAATATTATGTATAGAGATGCTCATTACAATGGCACTTGGTATGCGTTGTGGGGATCTATAAGGCAAGAAGGCTTAGAAAAAATAAAAGAGAAATGTAAAAAGATAAGGTCAGACGCAAATTGGACTAGAGTGTGTTTGAGTGCTGTAGATGAATATTTCAGTTCGTCATTTAAAAAAGATAAGAAAAATTCAATTAAATCGTTTATAAATGGATGGGGATTCTGGCACAAAAATCAAGCGACTCCAAATCCTAATAATGAACTGCTACCAAAAAATTAAAGTATAAATCAATTGCATCTTTTTTATATAACAAATACAAAAGAATTATGATGATTAAAATCATCTAACCGCTATTAAGCGGTTTTTTGCTGTTTTATTGAGGGAGTATCATATTGTATACTAAAGAAAAAATCAGAAATATTGCTATTATTGCGCATGTTGACCATGGCAAGACTACGCTTGTCGATGCCATGCTTCGGCAAAGCGGTACTTTTAGAACAAATGAAAGAATTGTTGAACGCGTTATGGATTCTAATGATTTAGAAAGAGAACGCGGAATTACTATTTTGGCAAAAAATACTTCATTATTTTATAAAGATATTAAAATAAACATTGTGGATACGCCGGGGCATGCTGATTTCGGCGGCGAAGTTGAGCGGAGTTTGAAATCTGTGGACGGCGTTTTGCTTTTAATTGACGCATTTGAAGGATGTATGCCGCAGACCAGATTTGTTTTAAAAAAGGCTTTATCGCTTAATTTGAAAGTTATAATAGTGGTGAACAAAATCGATAGAAAGAATGCCAGGTCGCATGAAGTGGTAGATGAAGCATTGGAATTATTATTAGATTTGGGAGCGACAGAGGAACAATTAGATTCACCGATTATATATGCATCAGGAAGGAATGGCTCATCTACAATGGAATTAGGTCAAGAGGGCACTGATCTGACGCCCCTTTTTGAACTTATTAAAGATTATATTCCATGCCCCAGCGGCGACGAAAATCGTCCTTTTCAAATGATGGTATCGAACATAGGTTTTGATGAATATACCGGCAGGCTGGCAATTGGAAAAATTGAGCGAGGCAAGGTAAAAGTTAATAGTATGGTTTCTATATGTAGGCAAAATGGGGAAATAAGTAAGGGAAAGCTAACCAAAATTTATATATATAATGGCCTCAAAACTGAGAGTGTGGAAGAAGCTGCAGTGGGAGAAATTATTGCTGTATCAGGTGTTACTGATATAAATATTGGAGAAACAATTTGCGCTAGCGACGCGCCTGAGGCACTGCCGTTTGTAGATATTGATGAGCCCGTCCTATCGATGACATTTAGCGTTAACGACAGTCCCTTTGCGGGGAAAGAAGGGCAATATGTAACATCAAGGCACTTACGTGACAGACTATTTCGCGAATTAAAAAGCAATGTCAGCTTGAAGGTTGAGGAAATCGGGAATCATGACAGCTGGGTGGTGTTCGGAAGAGGTGAGCTGCATTTATCTGTTTTAATTGAAAATATGCGCCGCGAAGGATATGAATTTCAAGTTTCAAAACCACAAGTTATTAACAAGTTAATTGATGGACAGCTGCAAGAGCCGATAGAATATTTAACTATTGATGTTCCAGATGAATATACAGGTGTTGTTATGGAGGCAATTGGCGCACGAAAAGGTGAGTTAAAAAATATGGCTCCTATTTCACAAGGGTATACCAGAATAGAATTTAAAGTGCCTACGCGCGGGCTTATAGGTTATAGGAATCAGCTAATGACGGATACGAAGGGTCACGCTATTATGAATCATATATTTGATAGTTTTGAGCTTTTTAAAGGAGAAATTCCCGGCAGATTGCGGGGCTCTCTTATAGCTTTTGAAACGGGAAAGTCAGTTGCTTATGGCTTATTCAATGCGCAAGAGCGAGGAAATTTGTTTATTGGCGCCGGGGTGCCTGTTTATGCCGGGATGATCGTAGGCCAAAATGCTAAGGCCGATGATATGACTGTAAACGTTTGTAAAAGGAAGCAAATGACCAATATGAGGGCCTCCGGCTCCGATGAAGCATTAAAGTTAATAACACCGAGAAATTTGAGTTTGGAGCAATGTTTAGATTTTATAGCAGATGATGAGCTTTTGGAAGTTACACCGCATAATTTACGTCTTAGAAAACGTGTTTTAGATGCAGGGCTTAGGGCGAAAGCTAATAAAAGTTAATAAAGCCCGCCTTTGATTCAAATGATAATTCTTTTTAGTGCAAAAAGGATACCTTTTCGGTATCCTTTTGGAATGTTTAACTAGTTTAACTATTGCTTTGCTTTTCATTTGCATCTGCGATAGCTTTAGTTTTTTCAACTGTACCGTAGGGGTGATGAGGAGGTGCATAAATTGAATATAATTTAAGTGAGTTAGCCCCTGTATTAATAATGTTATGCCAAGTTCCAGCGGGGACAAGAATAGCAGAATCGTTAAAAACCGGCTGCTGAAATGTTAAATTATTCTCGGCATCTCCCATAACTGCTATGCCATTGCCATCTTCAAGACGTAAAAATTGATCAGTGTCAGGATGGACTTCTAAACCTATTTCTCCGCCTGCCGGAATACTCATTAGAGTAACTTGCAAATACTTACCAGTCCATAAAGCTGAACGATAGTTATTATTAACTAGTGTCGCTTTATTTATATCGATGACAAATGGATTTGGTCCAAAATCAGTTTTGGGCTTGAAATTATTTGTTGAATTATTATCACTTTTATATGGTGACATATTATCCATATAATAATTTGTGTTCATTTTAATCTCCTTTCTACATTTATTATATGTATGAAAAATATATGAGTGATGTTGACAAATGATACGCTTTTTCATATAATAATTTTTGTGCGAATTTTTTGCATTATTTTTGTGTCAATTAAAGAAAGGATATATATATGGCAAAGACAAAAGAAGGAAAAAAGAAAGTGCATTATAAATGGGTGGCACTTTCGAACACGACGCTTGGCGTATTGATGGCGTCGATTAACAGCAATATCATTTTAATCTCTCTTCCGGCGATATTTAATGGTATGAATGTTAACCCATTATCCACAAGCGGAGCAACATATATGCTCTGGATGCTTATGGGCTACACTGTGATAACAGCGACATTGCTGGTTACACTAGGGCGATTATCGGATATGTTTGGAAGGGTGAAACTTTATAATTTAGGTTTTGCAATTTTTACAGTTGCGTCAATTGCTCTCTTTTTTACTCCCGCGAATGGCGGAACAGGTTTAACTATTATGATTATTTTGCGTCTCTTGCAAGGCGTGGGCGGGGGATTTTTATTCGCAAACAGCACTGCAATTATCACCGATGCTTTTGCGTCGCATGAGCGCGGCGGGGCGATGGGCTTAAATCAGATTGCCGGGATTGGCGGCTCACTTATTGGCCTTATATTAGGCGGAGTGCTTTCAGCGATTGATTGGAGATTGATATTCCTAGTGAGCGTTCCTATTGGGCTGTTTGGAACAGTGTGGGCTTATTTGAAGTTAAAAGAGCAAACAAAGCCGGATAGGACACAGAAGATTGATTGGTGGGGCAATGGAACATTTGCAATTGGTTTAACTCTTATTTTACTAGCAATTACTTATGGGATTATGCCTTATGGCAGCGCTAAAATGGGATGGGGCAACCCTCTTGTGATTATCGGAATAATCGTAGGCGTTCTGTGCTTAGTTGCTTTTGTGTTTATTGAGCTTAAAGTGAAAATGCCGATGTTCCATCTGCAATTATTTAAAATTCGTGCATTTGCATGCGGGAATATCAGTTTATTCCTTTCATCAATAGCACGCGGCGGACTTAATTTTATGCTTGTTATATGGCTTCAGGGGATTTGGCTTCCGCTGCATGGTTATAGTTTTGAATCTACTCCTCTTTGGGCGGGAATATATATGCTGCCGATGATGGGCGGATTCTTCATTATGGGACCGTTATGTGGAAAGCTTTCAGATAAATACGGTGCGAGGTTCTTCTCTACCGGAGGAATGGTGCTATCAGCAGTTGGATTTATATTACTCAATTTATTGCCATTTAACTTCGGATATGGTGTATTCTTTGTAATTCTTTTGATGCTTGGTGTGGGAATGGGTATGTTTGCAGCGCCTAATACAAGTGCTATTATGAATGCAGTACCGGCAGAACAAAGAGGCGTTTCATCCGGTATGCGAGCCACTTTTCAAAATAGCGGTATGGCACTTAGTATGGCACTATATTTTACTATTTTGATTTTGGGGCTGCTGCATAGTCTGCCAACGGCACTTGGAAATGGGCTAATTGCAGAAGGCGTGCCGGCAAACGTTGCCGGGCAAATTGCTAATATGCCTCCGACTGCTGCACTATTTGCCGCATTTTTAGGATATAACCCGATGGGAACACTGCTTAGTCCATCGGTTCTTAACAGCTTGCCAGTAACGATACAGCATACTCTTCTTGGAAATGAATTTTTCCCGCAAACTATCGCGCCCGCGGTAATGTCCAGCCTTCATATTGCTTTTTATGTTTCATCGGTGTTATCTATAGTAGCAGCGATAGTATCAGCACTGAGGGGAAAAAAATATGTGCATGAAGATAAGAAAGATGTTGCTGTCACGGAATGATAGTTATTCTAGTTAAAAATGACAGATATTTTTATCCGTCATTTTTTTATTGATAAACTATGCACGACGATTACAGAATCCCATTAATAAGCAACTAAAACTATAATAACTATTGTTGTGAGATTTGAAACTAATGATGTAATAACATGACCCCGTAAAACTGATGAACGTGATATTGGCATAAAATGAAAACGTTCTAGTTTCCATTGGCGCCAAGTAATGAGAATATTTCGCCACTTTGGACTTCAAAATCAATTCCTTTTAAAACTTCATTGTTTTTGAAAGATTTTTTTAGGTTTGATACTTTTATTGCGATATCACTCATCCGTTTCACCTTCTTTGCCAATTTTCTTCATTATATCTTCATTTAAATCATTATGCCATTTTTCAGTGTAAGTTTTAACACTTTTAAGAAGCTCGTCGCAAAAAGCGGCAACATCCTCGCCAGTAATTTCTAGAACACTTTTGCCATCTGCAACTCCTTGTTCAAATAAATCTAAGAGTTCATAATGAAGATGAAGAATATCCATACCGTCACCGCCTGCATGTTTCCACATATAGTTTTGGATTTTTTTGAAGACAAATTGGTAATCTTTGGGCAGAGCATCAACTCTTTTCATTTGCTCTTTGTATTTCTTTTTTTCTTCCATAATATGTTTTATATTAAAATACTTATCAAAAAATTCAGTCATTTTTAACATCTCCTTTTTTTAATAAATCAATTTTTACTTCTAAAAATCGCCATTTGTCCCAAAATTTTTGAAGTTCTTCTCGTCCCGCGTCATTTAATGAGTAGAACTTGCGTGGGGGGCCTTTGTCGGAAGC
>Ga0123354_10013460_pt1 | contig 12691 bp, 5 predicted proteins | sample TergutLab28metaG_2_FD_97872 | JGI IMG/M metagenome (GOLD analysis project Ga0123354, IMG submission 97872) | Labiotermes labralis P4 segment gut microbial communities from Petit-Saut dam, French Guiana - Lab288 P4 | ecosystem: Host-associated > Arthropoda: Insects > Digestive system > Gut ... | reverse complement strand
CAAGGCCGCTAGCATTGTCACGTGACGTATCAGCTGTGCAGGTTGCAGTATTTGGAACCGCAAGAAGCCCCCACTTTTCTCTGGCCATTATCTCCGTAACCGTTCAACTTTGGATATAGGTGTCTTGTGTTATATCGGTATACTTTAACATAAGGAACACCCTCCCGAAGTCTGGCACTTTCCTCCTGGGACACCCTGTATATGGTCCGGAATGGCTCAGTCATTATGGCGATTGGCTACGGAATGGAAGGTCCGGGGATAGAATCGCGGTGGTTTCGAGTTTTTCCGCACCCTTTCATACAGACCCTTGGGCCCATCCAGCCCCCAATACAATGGGTACCGAATCATTACCAGTGGTAAAGCGGTCGGTGCGTCGTGTTAATAACCCACACTCATTTAGCGCAGGGTTTAAAGACACAGTATGTACTTTGTAGGCTGAATATATTTTTCCTGTTACATCATCTACAAAAAAATGTGTTGGACAGATTACTTACCGTCGCTCATTTCAGACTGAATATTATTTTTACTTTACTGTACAATTTATTACCCAATTGTTATTGGGCAGCTTAAGAACTACAGGTTAATGGAAAAATTGAGTAAAGTATTCGATTGATAGTAAATTTGAAAAAATTACAAAATTAATAAATCCTACTATAGTTAAAATTGTGCAATCAGGATTTTATTGGAGAAATTTAAGGGAAAGAGAAAACTTGGAAAAACAAGATGTGGGTGAAAGAATAATATTTATATGGATAATTAAGAAGTGGAATGCAGAGGGTGGAATGGATTATTCTGGCTCAGAGTAGAAGCAGTTAGCGAGCTCTTATGAATGACGTTATGAACTTCCAGATTCCTTAATATGCGGGGAATTTCTTGACTAACTGAAGAACTGTTAGCCTTTCAAGAAGGGCTGTTTTCCTTGGAGTTATTTAAATAGTTATCTAGTTATTAGTTAGTTAGTAAGGTAGTTATCGACGGAGATCAAGAAGTAAACACAGAAACAATGGTGTAGGTAAAATGAAATGTTATGAAAATCTATAAAGAACAGAAACACTAGTATCTAAGTTTAGGTAAGTCAAACAATTTTTCGTTTAAGATTAACACGAAAGGAAGACAAAGAAATGCTTGTGAACAGCGGAGGGACAGTCGTTCTCCACTAACATCAACATCGATCGAGAGTTTCCTTGCGAGCAGATTTTATGAAACTCTGCTTGTAACATTTTAAGTAAGCACCCCTCGCGTCTTTATTCACTTATCTTTGTATTCCTTCGAATAACAAATACGCGGAGACGTGATGTAATATTGCACTAAGTGTTTTGGAAAAGAGGAAGCTATCTCACGAGCCCTTGCATGTTTCTGGTAAGGTGAACACCTTATGACACGCGTCGCCGATCCACTGTTACTCTACGTCAATTTGTGTAAGTACTCTTCTTCTTCTTCCACACTCACAAACAAATTCACATAGCGTGTAATTATGAATTCGTGTTTAAGGATGCTCCAAAACATGATTCATAAAACATACACATGTAGGTCGTAAAGCAGTCCCTGTACAGGCCAAGATGTTTGCAGGAGGATGAGGCTCCCAAACTTCGAGACAATCGGCACATGAAGATAATAAGGTTGTCAGGCCTAAGCACCGGCCGCGTTTACCCCCAGGAAATATTAATGGTACTCATTACTGTTGGTGGCTGAGTCGAACCCAGGACCGTAGAGCAGCCGGAAGGATTATGTCAATGAAAAATTCCAATGACACCATCTGGAATCGAACCAGCGACCTTCCAGCTTTTAAAGCAAAATACGTACACATATATCCACCGGTTTTGAATCATTTCTTCGTTGTCATCTTCTCTCTCTCTCTGTCTCTCTCTCTCTCATGTTACAAATCAGGTCCCAATGACAGAGTTCACTGAGCCTTGCTTTGTGGTTACCGAAGATGGCAACGTTTCTGTCTCTAGAGTATTTCACTTTCTTGAGCAGTTGATCTCATTACGTGGAAAAAGCAGCCGACTTTAAAAGATGGTTTAAAGTTTCATCACAGGTTGATGTTCTTAGTGGACAGGTGAAGAGATTCCTGATTCTGTCCGCAATCAGATGTCCTTGGTTTGTACAGCAATTTTTTGTGACATTTCCTTAGAACGAGTTTCGTAAATGAGCTATGACATTTCATTCGTCATCCCACAGTCTATTCTGAGAAAAAGGAAATGCCAAAGAATGTAGCAAATGAACAAACAATAACATTTGGAAGACTTCAGTTACATAATAATAGCAAGACACATGAAAGATGATGTTAAATTAGCAGATCTTAAACAAAGTAGATTAGAAATATGTACATTGGAATCTAAGCATCATTGTAATGCCACAAAAATTGTTATAACAAAGCAATTTAAGACAAAATGCTAGTAGATATTTCAAGAACAAAAGAAGGAATATCTGAGAGCAAAAGTTGATGAACTTGAAACTAAGAGTAAAGCCAAAAATAGCAGAGACTTCTACAGGGGCATCAGTGACGTTCACAATTGTTACCAGCCTAGAACTAATACAGTAAAGAATGAGAAGGGTGATTTGGTTACAGACTAACATAATATTTTGGCAAGGTGGAGGAAAAATTTCTCTCACCTGTTGAATGACAATGATGTTAGGCAGATTGAAATACACACATCAGAGTCACTAGTGTCTGAGACGATTGCCTTGGAGTTTGAGATGGCTATTGGAAATCCAACAAGGCACAAATCACCAGGTACTGGTAAAATCCCAGAAAATTAATTGAAGCAGGTGGTAGAATAATTCGCACTGTGATCTATAACCTTATTAGTGCTATTTGGTAGAAGAAAGTATTGCCTGAGAAATGGTACGTGTCGATCGTTGAACCGATCCATAAGAGGGATGATAATACACATTGTAGTAATCATAAAGGCATATAACTTTTTTTAACTATGTTCAAAATTTTATCCCACATCCTGCTGTCAAGGTTAACTCCATAATCAGAGGAAATTATTGGGAATCATCAGTGTGGGTTTCGACGCAACAGATCAAATACTGATCGTATATATTGCGTTCATCAAATACTTGAGAAGAAATGGGAATTCAAAGAAGTAGTGTTTCAGCTATTTATAGACTATAAGAAAACTTATGATTCAGTTAGGAGGGAGTTCTTGTTAAATATTCTCATTGAGTTCGGTTTCCACAGGAAAATGGTAAGGTTAATGAAAATGTGTCTGAATGAAATATACAGCGGAGTCTGGGTAGGCAAACGTTTGTCTGACATGTTTTATATTAAGAATATTTTTAAAAAAGAAGAAGCTGCATACCCATTGATTTCATTTTTGCTTTAAAATATTCCATTAGGAAGATTCAGGTAAAACGGAGGGCTTGAAATTAAGTGGTACACATCAGCTTCTAGTTTACGTTGATGGTATTAATACACTGGGCGGAAGCGTACATACTGTGAAGAAAAACAGCGAAGCTTAGGTAGTGGCTAGTAAGGAGACTGGACTAGAAGCGTGTGCTAATAAAACTAAGTACCTACTCATGTCTGAAGCTCAGAATGCAGGACGAAGTTACAGAATAAAGACTGAAAACTATTCCTGTAAGAATGTGTTACAGTTGAAATATTTGGGAACAACAGTAACGATCGAAATTCCATTCAAGAAAAAAATTAAGAGCTGAATGATGTCAGGGAATGCTTGCTATCATTCGGTGCAGAATCTTTTGTCTTCCAATTTGCTACCCAAAAGCATGAAGATTAAGGTATGCAGAATCGTAATTTTGCCTATTGTTTTGTATGGGTGTGAAACTTGGTCGCTCACATTGAGGAAGGAACGTAAGCTGAGGCTGTTTGAGAATAGGGTGCTGAGGAGAATATTTGGGGCTAGGATGGACGATGTAAACGTGAGTGGAGATAACTACATGATGTGGAGTATAATTATCTGTATTCCTCACCCAATATTTTTCGGGTGATGAAATCAAGGAGAATGAGATTGGCGGGGAATGTAGCACGCATGGGGGCAGAGTAGGGGTGTATACAGAGTTTTGGTGGGGAAACATGAGTGAAGGAGACCACTAGGAGGACGCAGACTTATAGGAGAGGATAATATTAGAATGAAGTTTTAGGAAGTTTGATGGGGAGTCATGGACTGGGTTGATCTGGCGCAGAATAGGGATGGGTGGCGGACACTTGTAAAAACATTAATGAACCGTTGGGTTCCATAAAATGTGATGAATTTCTTGACTAGCTCAGAACCTCTTAGCTTCTCAAGAAGGACTGTGTGTCGTGGGGTTGGTTAGATAGCTATACCCTACCTGAAAATCCTACTAAGTTGCTATATGAAAGAGTTTCGCCAATTTTTAATTAAAACCATCACAAAAAATAGGTTTGAATGCTCTTAATTTTAGAAACAAACTGAAGCACAGAAAACACACATTATTTATATTTTATTTAGTTCTGCCTTTTGCAAATAAATAAATAAATAAGCCTATTTACAAATGCGTGTGTTGCATGTCGTCATTCTAAGATTGCTTGTTACAAAATGTTTAATTAATTAAATTTATTTACGCCAATGTTGAAACCACAATTCGGGAAATAATGCAGCCCCAAAACTCACGTGTTTATTCCCTTTATCTGGTCTGTGCATATATGTGGATAGTAAGACTGCGTATAAATTTTATGTGCAGTTGAAGACCATGACGTTGCGGGGAGCAGTTTAAAAAATTACAAAATTCTTCTTCGTTCTTGCCTCGAACACAATATTGCATGTGTCAGACCATAAAAAAATTTCACTGGAATTCTACGAATTATAGGCACGAAGTTGCGTGTCTGTATTCCACACAGTTGACTCTACAATATAAAATGTTCTAGGAAGATTGAAACAGGCCAGATCTGTCGTGGCACTAATTTAAGTAAAATCCATAGCCATGCATTTCCCTAGGTTCCTTCCTCAGCTTATTACTTTTCATAAGTACATCGCACATCCTATTTATGAACATACCGTACACGTAAATCACAGTAACTTTTCAATCACATCTCCTCTTTGTTATTTTAGAACAATTCATGATTTTTGGGAAGGAATAATACTACAATAGGTGTAGGTATCAGTCAATAACACAACAATATCTAAAAAGGTGTTTAATAAAGGATGATAGTAACTACATGTTTCGACCTATTGCGGCCATCATCAGGTTTTCATCCGAAAGTATAGTGGTAGTGTTTTATAGGATTAGTATGGTGACATAATCATACCAATCCTATAAAACACTTCTTCCACCATACTTTCGGATGAAAACCTGATGATGGGCACATTAGGCCGAAACATGTAGTTACTATCATCCTTTATTAAACATCTTTTTAGATATTGTTGTGTTACTGACTGATACCTACACCTATCGTTTATATACACGCAACGGGGATGGCTCATTTTAGAAAGGAATAATACTTATCTTGAAGTCATGACGAATGGCAGGGCAGCTAAATGAGATGTCATACTTCAGCAGCGAAGTGGATGAGCACAGCGCTCTTCTGGACTATTACGCAGCGTGTAGTGGTAATTCCTTACCTGCGTTTCGAGACAACCTGCCGGTCCCATCTTCAAGGATCAAGATTTTTCTTGATAGGTTGTCCCTTAAAGCCGATAAGGAGTTACCATATTATTATGTTTTGCTGACCTTGCATCTCAGTATAATCTTAGCAATTAACCACCCTGATGCAAAAATCTTGTTTTACAATAAACTTGTTACAAAACAAGATTTTGTGTATCAAGTTGGTTAATTGCTAATAAGGAATTACCACTATACGATGCGTAATAGCCAGAACAGCGCAGTTCTCAGGGGAGCTAGAACTGTAAAACTAAACCGTTGAAAAGTGGGAAGAATTTTCCCCGCATTTATCATTTAGGTGTCTGAATGATCAGCTTTGGACTTACCGTCAGATTTTCTGCAAGAACATGAGTACTAAAATACTGTCATGTACGAAATCTGAAAACGTTTCAATTAATTGGCAGAAATGTCGAGGTAGTCCCAGTAGTTATGACAATGCTTAAAATATATGCAAAAAAATCTTTGTTTTTTTCTGGCACGATAATGGCGCCGCAGGCTGGAATACTCGTGTTTGCTGGTACAAAAAGGACGCCACTGGATGAGATCATCAGTTCAGGCTGATTAGATTATCAAGTGTTATTTTCACAGTCTCAATTTTACTATTGTGAGGCACTTTAGGAAAGCTTCACTTCTTCCCATTCGTCATCCCCTCGGAGTCCGTTGAGCTTCTTTGAATGTGATGTTAGCCACCATAATAAAATTCGGATAAATATATATTGTGGGCATATCTGGATTTATAGAATTTGCCCTTAGTCACCTCTCTGAATATCTGATGATAGGAAGACGAACTTCTAATAAGCTAGCAACAGAAGGAAACTGGTTATATTCCTATCTCATACTGTTGCAATAATACGATGCTGACTCACTCACTCCAGGTTACTTGATGTCCACCAAAATTCTTGGGAAATAAAAATCAGCTCACACTTTTGTATATTTCACAGGCATGCTACCAGATAACCTCATGTACAGTCTGTCTTGGTAACTTCATTCCTACACTAAGTTACGCTCCCTGAGGATGATCCCATAGAGGGATTGAAACATGTAGGAGATATTTTAAATCCATTTTAATCAGATGATGTGGTTTAAATGGTTTGACAAGTATGTGCAATTAGTTGGTTTTAATAAATATTGTTATCACATTGCACGGTAATAAAATGAAAAAAAATCCTAGCTCATGTTCTATTAAAAATTTACATGACGCATTCAATTAACTGTTCTATCTGGTATGATTGTATTTAAGAACAACGGTTTTTGTCACCTTTTGTGTCTTTAAGTCTGTTCAATTCAGCAATTAATCCTGCAGCAGTGAGGTGAGAGTTTCTTGAATTTTTTACTCCGTCCATTAAATCGTATATTTGGAATAGTATTCTAAAATAAATACGTGTTTCACATGCCAGGGACATAGTTTTGTACGATCTGTGCTGAGAAGCCTATGGATTTCTGCTGCGTACAGATTTTACACATAAAATTCAAAATACGTCCCGCCGCTTACATATTTGAAAATTTCAACACACAGAAATATTTCATGAATAATTTATAGATGCTTTTATGAACCGTGAACATATTGAATTTTACATGCCTACCTGAGTGATTTGTTACTTATAAAATACACATTCCGCGCAGGCAACAACTTACTACGCTTAACGTTATACGAGAAATAAAAACAGAAATTTAATGGAATATTTTTTAAAAATATTTACCACCATATATATATCTCCAACACCGCTAATTTACAGAGGCTGCTCTCTATCCCGAAATTCGCAAAACCAGTTATTGCTTATTTTCTTTTAGGTATGTGTAAAATTTAAAAAACGCAAAAGCAGTGCCAACTGCTATGGATGACGTTCATATTAATTTTAGTGTAAATCAAAACAGCCCATCATTGGGTCCTGTACTGAACCAGACGAATCTAGTTCACGTCCTCATAATAGAGTTCTGTTACGTTCCATTGAACCCGTACTGTAGAAACTCTTGGCATTCCAGGTTTCGAATCTGACTCTTTAAATTGTATGTTACTCATACTGCACATGTTTCTACAGTCAATATATTTTCCTAAAAAACACTTCGTGATAAAATATACATAACACATAAATACTCCTACATGTTTCGACACCCAGGTACCATCTTCAGGGAGTTACTATGACAAAAGTGTACGAGCCAACCTGTTAATTTATGTTGTGTTCATATTCATAAGCTTAATTATATATTAGTTTTTAAAATACATAAAATCTATAATATATAATTGATATCTTCAATAATTTACAGTGTTCCCATGAAACATTAATTATAATTCGCCTCAGTATTGTCAACTCTTGGTATCAGTATTCTGACGTTATACCTGAATGAGCAGTCACTTTGAATCTGATATTCATTTCTTATTACTTTGCATATCTCCAAAGAACCCGTCGAAGTCCAAACTAACTTGTAATATTCCGCAAAACTACCCATTTACGACGGCCCCACCGAATAACTGACAACCTGGACCACAAATCACCACTGTTCATTCCATATACTTTTTTGTACACCTGCATCTGTACCCCGTATTCTTCATGCGCAACCTGAAGCCTGGTCGTGTGACGAGAGGGAAAGACGGTACTAATCTCCTGAATTTGAATCAGAATTTTCCTAATGTGTTCTTAGTGGGAGTCGAGATGTCGTAGGCAGCACAGTGGCTAGGTACTGCCCGGACAGCCTAGGAATCGTGGTTCGATTTCCTGTAGCGGCGGGAGATATTCCTTTCTCCAAAGTGTCCAGACGCCCTCCGCGGGTCACGCGACTTCTTGTTCACTATGAACGGATAATTTTCCCCTGGGGTATGGTATCCAGGACATGAAACTGACCACTCACACAGCTGAATGTGTGGAGCTATACCTCTGCTCTCTCGTATCCATCACGGTGTGCAGAGAGACAACATTATCTTTACTTTTTCGTCGTCGGTTCTGTGATCTGAATAAACATCAACAGACCATGAAGCAACTGTCGCAGCTAGCGCAGCAGCGTACGTGCAGCCGAACTGCACTCGTGTCTCAGTAATTAATACAAACAATGCAAGCTACACAGTCATATCACGTAGCTGTGATAGCGCTCAGGTGAGACGGAATTCAGCTCAGGTCCAGTTATCGGCATCCACTATTGCTGTCTGCTATCTGTCGTAGTCAGCCTTTGTATGTAGCCCGGAGGGGATATCAGCCACCCAACAGTTTGTCGTTCGTGGAAATGTTGTGGAATTCGTATTCATACTAACGACTGGTGGTGTGTGTGTATAGGTCCTTAGAATCACTGAACTGGGTGTTTTATTACGAGAAATGTTTGCGTCTTCCTTCCGTATTACTTATTTTACCGGCTCAGTGCGGGCGTTACCAGTAGTTTATCTCTTGTATGACCAGATTTAGTGAATCTGTCTTTTGACAACATCTAAAGATTTTAATTGCTGACCGATCTCTGGGAAATTTGAAAGTAAAATTTAAACATTTATCTACCATTGAAAATCATACAATGTGGGAAACTGGCAACATTACATGTTCCTTCCTAAAACGTAGTTCGTACGTGACGTATATTGAACTGGTTTGAGATTACAACAGACCATCTTCATAAGTTGGAATTTTATACCTAATTAAATAAATATCGCCAGGTCAAGGAAGGCGCTGCTGTGTGAAAAGTGGACTTCTTTGTTGGACAGATCTTTAAAGAACGAAACACAGGCCATTGGAACTAAAAATCTTTTTAGGATTATATAAACACTGATTGTATACCTCTAGTTTTCTTATTAATAGTAATTGTTGTTAGTGGTTACAAATAGGAGCTTAAGATGACATTAAACACTTATATAATGTATATTTCTTCTTCGTTATGTTTTAAATAACAATTGTTGACCTGAGGACGGCCTGAGATAGGTCGAAACATATAGTTCTATATAGAACAGAATTTAGTTGTTTTTGGAGAAATATTGATTTATATTATTAACAATACGACAGGCATTCGTTGAAATATGTTTAAGTAGTAATTTAGAGTCTTCTTTTGTCAAAAGAAGTTTATAGCGTAACCCTGAGGCTCTCGTGTGCATTTTGCTGTTTTGTGACATTTGGTACACTAAACGCAACTAACCTATTTCTGTCTTTTCAAATAAGTTTAGTTTCCTGGTCAGCATAATTAAAGAAGTTACAATTTCACTGTCCCGCAAAGCCTATGGCGCACAAGAATTGAATCGAAGTGAAATCAGTAGGTTGTAACATTGCAAGAATTTGCCGCCTAAATATCGTCGTGTGTTCTGCTAGTTAGATATAACCTAGTAGCCCAGTCGTCACTTCGCAACGTGTATCGTAATGTAGAAACGTTCCGTTTCATTAAATGGGTTGTGCGGCAGGTCTAGCTGTGTGCGATAGACTGGTAGTGTGTGTGCAAGCCTAACTTTACATTCGACCTGGGTTTAACTAATAAATTATGGCGTCATATTGTGAGGGAAAGAACATGCCACCTATTCAACAAGCTGTATCTTCTTTGGCCTATCCCAGTGGCCGCGAGGTCTAAGGCGTCGCCAGCGGGAGCTCGCTTGTTGGGACTGCGGTTTCAAATCCCGCCGGGGACATGGAAATTATTCTGTTTTGAGTGTTGTGTGTTGTCAGGTAGAGGTCTCTGCGACGGGTAGATTACTCGTCCAGAGGAGTCCTACCGAGAGTGGTATGTTCAATGAGTGTGGTCGCGACGACCCATGGTGAAGGCCATGACCCGGAATCGGGTCGGAGCGCCACAGGGGGAAAAATACCTTCTTTGGGATAGCTTTTTGAGCATTTATCATAGTTCATTTTAATACAGACTGTGTCATATTTCGTCTTTTATTCAGAAGTATATTTATATATATATATATATATATTTTTTTTTAAGGTAAAGCAGTCCCTTTACAGGCCTGGACATGCCCAGAGGGTTCCAGGAAGTTAAGGTTCCCAGATTGCGTGACAATGGCCCAGGGTGGTGGTAAGGTTGTCAGCCTTACGCACAGGCCGCTTTTAGCCCCAGGAAATTCTGCTGGTACTCATTTCTGTTCGAGGCTGAGTCGACCCCAGGGCCATAGTGCGATCGGAAGGATTTTATGTCAATGAACCAGCGACCTTCTGATTTGTAACACAGCACCTTAACCACTGTGCTACCGCGGTCCCCATATATATATATATATATATATATATTAGGCGTATATGTTTATGTATATATATAATATATATATATCTACATTTTAGGCGTATATGTATATATATAATATATACACGCCTATATTTTAGGCGTATATGTATATTTATAATATATATATATACGCCTATTTTTAGGCGTATATGTATATACAATATATATATGCGTATATTTTAGGCGTTTTTGTATATTATATATATATATATGTATATATATAAGCCTATATTTTCTTGTGGTCGCGACAGGAAACTTGTATTTCGCTGTTTTGTACGCTGAAGCTTTTTCTGAGTTTGTAAAAATATAACAGTTAAGTTCAGTAAAAGTGTTTTTAAATAAGGCCAGATTTCTTGACAACAGCATTACAAAGTTTCTGTAATAACATTTTTAGGTATGAAAATCTTTGTTGCAAGCGACTGTTGTCTTGAAACGTTGCCAGAAAAGTAATTACTTTGATGTGTCTGCGGGATTGAAAGGAATTGACTTCACACGCGAAACGTGGATGTAGTAGCGAATAAGAAGTAATCCAGTGGCTTCTCATCCTGAAACTGAAACTAACCTTAATTCATTAAAAGAGGGGTGTCACGAAATATATCCAGGGCCCAAAACGACACATTTCTCAACCATGTCCAAAATTTTTGGCGTCCAATCTCGATTTCTTTACAGTAGTCGTGTGTATCCCTTCAAACGAGTATTGCACCATGCAAGGTCATTGTGATGTCATCAAGGAGCAGAATACGTGGTAATAAAAATAATTTTGTGCATGCCACCATTTGAATAAGCCTATTTGTCTCCGCCAGTCGCTGATCGCGTGGCTTTAATTAGACATAACAAATATTTACTTTTTGGTATTACTTTGAGCAATACTGGCTACGGGCTGGACAGTCCGGGAATCGAATCCCGGTGGGGGTGAGATTTTCTGCACCTGTCCAGACCGGCCCTGGGGCCCACCCAGCCTCCTGTACAATGGGTACCGGGTCTTCCCCGGTGGTAAAGAGCGGCCGGGTCGTGACGCTGACCCCTCACCCCATCTAGTGCCGTGGTCAAGAAAGAGTACAGCTATACCTCTACTCCCCCTATGGGCCGCAGGGCCTGTACAGAGCCTCAGTGCCTGTACAAGGGTGCGCTTTATCTTTACCTTACTCTGAACAAAATCTGACAGTGAAAATGATCTCCAAATTCTTGATGCCATAGAAATTAAATGTCACTAAATTTAATGTCACAATGTCTTTCTGTTTCCTGTTGATTTGCTCGCTATATCACTTCATTTACCAAACATAAAGCGACAAAATATTCTTGAGCCGTCTCTTCTTCCTCAGCTCTACAACTCTTTGTGAGTTTTGACTTGCTCAGTTATTCCTCTCCATGGTTTCCTTTCCTGTGCCTTTTGTTTCCAATTATTTATTCCCATCTTCCTCAAATCATCTCTCAAGTCATCATCCCATCTTAATCTTGGCCTTCCTTTCGGTCTTGTTGCATGTGGTTTCCATTTATAAATGCTTTTAACAACTCTTTCATCAGGCATTCTTTCAACATGCCCCACCCAACTCAGTCTCTTACTTTTAATGTGCCTTACTATAGTTTCATGGTTAATCAGTTTTTCCAGCTCATCATTTGTTTTTTGTCTCCATTCTCCATTTGTTTTCTGCGTTGGGTCAAAAATCCTTCTCAATAACCTCCTTTCGAATACCAATAATTTCTGTTTAATGTTTTCCGTTAATACCCAACATTCGGATCCATATACTGCTACTGGTCTGATTACCGTATGATACAGCCTTTCTTTGGTTTTCCTAGTTATTGCTTTGCTTTGGAATATCTTTTTGTTTGCAAAGAAGGATCTATTGCCAGCTGCAATTCTTTCTTTTATTTCTTCTTCTATTAAGTTGTCCGCATTCATAATTGTTCCGAGATATTTGGCGGAGTT
>Ga0123354_10013458_pt1 | contig 12691 bp, 9 predicted proteins | sample TergutLab28metaG_2_FD_97872 | JGI IMG/M metagenome (GOLD analysis project Ga0123354, IMG submission 97872) | Labiotermes labralis P4 segment gut microbial communities from Petit-Saut dam, French Guiana - Lab288 P4 | ecosystem: Host-associated > Arthropoda: Insects > Digestive system > Gut ... | reverse complement strand
TTTTTTTTTTTTTTTTTTTCTTTTTTTTCCCCCCCCCCCCCCCAATAGTATAATCCCATATCTGAATTTATTATTTACAGAATATCCTATGAGTGACACTTCTGTAAATGATAATAGTTGTGAATTGGCACTTGGTGCCAAGGTACATGATATATACAGGCTCTCATAGGAAATTTTGGTGCACCATACAGATTTCTTATATGCTACCTCTTCATCTATAATTAGCCACTTACTTTTCGGAAATTGCTATTTGCATCTTTTCATCTCTTACCCCTCAGAATTATGTGAATGGCATTCTCATCATCACAGCAAAAGTGATACTGCCCACTCTATTCCACTGCTGAGCCTTCTTAATTTCCAAATCCCTGTTCCATACCACTCTAGTCCACTTCTGTTCTATCTAGTACACTACAATATGCATTCCTTCTTCCTCCACCCAACCTTCATTTCACTCTAAAAACAAAACCAGTGAATATTAAACTCTTATGTTTGCAAGGCCAGTTTGTCTTTGCACATCATTGTCACCGAGTTTAATCACATTTCTGTCCTGGTGTTAAGTCGAATTAATTTCAAACCAGTTTTGTCTACTATATCTCTTAAATTTTTGCTCCAGCTTACCAGATTTCATATTGTCTACCATTGTCTGCCATTCATAACACTGACTTACATGTCAGTCACAGCAGTGGCTAATAAGAATTTTTATATTCCAGCTGTCCAGATGGTTACTTGAAAATCTACCTGAAAGGTCAGGAGACAACTGACTCATATGATAAGTTTGACCATGAGATGTGTGGTGAAAAGAAGCAACCATTTGTTGTTGTGTCAGATGGCCCTCGTCTTGTCATGGTGTTCAGTAGTGGTGAACTGCAAGGACGAGGTTTCAAAGCAAATTACACCTTTGAAACAGGTGTGTGTACTATAAATTCATGCCTTTAATTTGAAATACAATCTGAATAATAGCATAATAGTTTAAAATTAATCATACACCAATATGATCATACAGTCTTACTTGTATCCATATATTATGCTGAATTTACATCTAAGAATCCAAGTAGGTTGTTGACAGGTTGTATGAAAAGTGATACAATGATGAACAATATTCAGGAGACAGCATAAGGATGTGTCATCAAGTCTAAAAGAAACAGAAAATTTCCAGAATGAAATGTTTTGTGAGGTGTGTTTTCGTTTTGTCTGAATTCCATTGGAAAACAAGAGCTGTTTGTGTGTCTGTTGTTACTGTCTTGCTTCCTATCATATTCAGATTCATGGGACAAGAATACTGTCTTCTGGAGTGCCAATTTCACGGAACCATTTAAAATAATTTTTTTTCTCATATGTCCATTATATAGAAACACCCTTTTCACACACATATTGATTCAATTCTTATCATACATTTAATGTAAAACCAAATCATTTATTGGAAAGAGTATGTAGTCAAACACAACTATGTCAATTAAGATGTATTTAATGGTTATACTAGAAAACTACATGTTTCGGCCTTTACTGGCCATCTTCAGGTTGTCTTCAAGAGGACTTAAGGTCCTACTACATACATTGTGTGTGCACGTGGTGCAGAGATCTCTACATACGGGCCTTATTGCGTAATGTAATTTCTGTATGTGGTGGTACGCTCTGACTAGAGGCACGATAGTACACAGCAACAACAACAGTGTGTGCCACCACCCACATGGACATACACCCACCAAGGGGTAAAATCAGAGCGAATTGGGAACACACTAACACCTGGAGCGTAAGCAAGGGACCGTACATCCAACGTCATTCAGGCCTCCCCGCAACACGACCCCAATTAAGAGGAAGGAAGAGGAACACACCTCTTCATAATACGAGTACACCAAGAACCTTCAAAATTGGCACTAGCCACCAGACCCTATCGTGCCTCTAGTCAGAGCCTACCACCACATATAGAAATTACATTACGCAATAAGGCCCGTATGTAGAGATCTCTGCACCACGTGCGTGCACAATGTATATAGTAGGACCTTAAGTTCTCTTGAAGACAACCTGAAGATGGCCAGTAAAGGCCGAAACATGTAGTTGTATAGTATAGCCATTAAATACATCTTAATTGACATAGTTGTGTTTGACTACATACTCTTTCCAATTTTCACACACATAACAGGGATGACACACTTCCAAGACCAAATCATTTATTTTCTTAACCATGTTTGTCTTTTGCTTGTTTCTTTCACTTGCACAGAAAGTGTCCATTTATTACATAGGAAACAATTTCATTTATTTTAATTTGATGTATTTAATAAACAGAATAGGCAAATACTGTCATCAGCCATAGTTCTAAATTTTATGTGTGTATGTGTGCATGTATGTGTCTATGAGTGTGGGTAGTTTTTTGTCTAATACAAAGTTAAAAATATTATCCATCTTCACAAATTACAAAAGTGGATCTTAAAAATTTAGTGCATATTAATTATACATTCAGCTTAAATGTCGATATGAAGACTACAGTGTAAGAACATAGTATGAGTAATATGATCATACAGAGCTTGTGCAGGTTTAGTGTTGTGGGAAGACATAAGTCATCACTTTGCACTTGTGTGTTTGAGCAGGCATTTTTTGTAAGTTTAGCAATATGCAGTGCTCTTGTGCTGGCATTATACAATGCAGTCTGTTATAATTCAGCAGCTAACATAGCATTTATTTGTATTATAATGGTCACTGTACGCATTTGTAACTAATATTGCATGTAATTTATTTTAAAGCAATACACTGTGACAGGTTTATTTATGTGTCTGAAAATTAACATCCCAAAGACTGTCTGTTCTCTTCATTTAAGTTAATAGAAATTTATAATTGACATATGTTTGGAAAGTCACCACAATAATGTAAAATTGGACAGTGAATTCATGAAATTTCAATCTTAAAAATAGAGTATATTAAATGTCATTGTATAGAATGGTCCAAAAGAGTAACTTGACTGAGAAACTAAACTTTGCTACTTGCAGTCATGGATCACACAGTGGCATGTCAGAATGGACATGTGAAACAAACTGTAGTTAAAAACAATTATGATAATTATCAAAAGTCTGCAATCTTGTCACTGTAAATAGAGGTTCATTTGAGTTCAATTCAAGTAGTATTTTTAAACATTACACATATTTGTTTTTGAATTGTTGTATTGTGGGAGCAGGGAACATTTCTGGTACACGGTGTATTCAACCTTTACTCTCTTGTATCATCATCTCTGTGATATACATGCTTAGTACTGCCTAATATTGATGCTTAAAGTATATTAGCACTTAGAGGTGAGCTAAAAAATTAAGAAGTAAATATCATGTCAGACAAAAGAGATGTCTGCAATAATATTGTTTATGGTAAGGATATACCCTTATGTATTAGTATGTGTACAATACTGCCCATCATAAATGTACATGAGCACAATGGAATAACTCCGTTCAGGTTCACTAGTCATAATATGTAAAATATTGTTCTTGAATACATCTGTAAAGACATACAGGTTTTTAAATTTTTAAGTTTTATTGTAAAAAGTAAAAAGTGATATTAAGAAAATAAAATGGAAGTCACTTTTGGTAAAATGATATAAGAGTGAGAGGCCTGTATGGCCTGGTAATGACATAAAAAAATAAGCAATGAGAACCATAATTTTACTTTCTGCTAAGAAATGAAACGTGGAAGTTCATATAAAAGCAAAAATATAAAAAATCAGTAAACTCTATTGTGTGTACTTCAAATATCTTTAGAGCTTATTTTACAATTAAATTTTAAAAACTGGGCAAAATAAGGAGTGAGTGACACAAGGATTAAAAATGTCTTGAGTACGTAATAGGAGTCTGTTCATCTCCAGCAGGAACAGAAATAACTCAGAAACAAAAACGTTTTACGGTGGATGTTGTGCAATCCTACATAAAGGCATAAACAAGGCTAGAGTCAGCACCGTAGCATGCTTAATAACAAAGGTGATGACACTGTGGAACATAGTAAATAACCTGGAATATTTCAGGCAAATTGGACTGTACACACTATTGACACAAGTAACAATTTGAACATGACCATCTGCCTACCTCTTACATTTTCAGGAACTCATACTGTGCTGATGTACAGTTCTTGAACAGTCTACCAAAGAGTCTCAAAAAATGATTAAAGGAAGCATTTTGAAATAGTATGAAGAAGTTACTGTCTTCATTGCACTCCTTTTGTTTGACTGAAGTGTTGTTAATGTTTAAAAAATTGCTCACAACCCTTTTAAAGTTTACATACTTATGTATAATGAATCAGTTGTGTAACGTTCTGTAAGTATAAGAATATAGGGAACATCTAACATTTTGAGTTTTGTTTATCTGTACATTTTGTATTGTATTACGAATTTTATATCCTATAGTCATTCTGACTAAATTTTTGATACAAGAAATGTATGTAATGATGTACATATGTATATTCACTAAGATCTCTACTGTCAGTTTGGCATGGGAGTGAATAAATTATTGAGAGAATGAAAGAATAAATGGCTGTAAATTTGGGAATATCTGGAGAAAACCTAATTTAGTAGGAATTTTGCTGTTCCAAACGGTGCATTAAACAAGGAAACAGTTAGAAAAAGTGTATATTGTGGTAATGACTAGTTACTTGCATGCTGCAAATGATGGGTTAAATATCAGCAGATTTACCTGATGTGCAGACACAAGAGAAACTGTTAAACCAAATTTTAAAATTTCAAAGTTGCACTGAAGTCAGTTTTTTTCCTCAGTGTAGAGAATTTCTGTAGCTATTCCTCTGTCAATAATTTAGTCTATATTATTTATTTGAAATACTCCTGGAAGTTTCACATAATCTTAACATGTCACTGTGATGCAATGGGAAAAGCAGACAGTAACTGATATTTTCATTCTTTATTTGCTTTGATTTACTCTTCTCTTCTTCCTTTCTTCCTTTCCTCTTTGTTTATTATTTATTTATTTTGCTGTTTGCTTTTTTGTTTCTCATGCTTGTTTCTGCTGCATCTAACATATTCAGAGCTATGAGATTCGTTTGTGAGGGTTGCTTGAACATGGGTAGAAATCACCCTCTCATGTTCCTTCTCTTATATTTGGAATTTTGTGGCTATATATCTACAGTTGCCTTGTTTGTCATATGTTGTATTTTGGTTTTCAGCTATTTCTTCTCAGTTCATATTGCAGTCTAGGTTTGTCTGTAATAGGCTACATAAAATTTGGGAGCTGATATTTTTGCCATACATTTTCAACCCTTTCTCACAATGTAAATGCACATAGTAACACTGTGTTTACTTTGTGTCAGAGTACCGTATTCCTGGCACTGCTGCACCTGATGGCACCTGCAATTTCACTTATCGGAGTGGAAGTAGAAAGAAAGGGGAGTTTAATTCACCACGTTATCCCTCCAACTACCCCAGTGAAACCAACTGCACGTACCTCTTTGTGCCAACACCCAATGAGCAGGTCACACTTGTGTTTGACCATTTCAAGGTCCGAGCAGATAATGCAAATAGCACAAATGGTTTATATGGGTGAGTACTTCAGATGAGTTTGATCCAATCAAGATTTTGTATGACATCATACTGGCATAATAGGTGTTCATATATGGAAAAACTTTTTAATGTTGTCGGATTAACAACTTTGTGAACAGTACTGTGCGTGAATGGTGTATGAATGTTTGTCTTAGGATAAAATATAATAGTTGAAATTTATGCAAGAGATGACAAAATTACACACATAAATGACTGTTAATGAAGTAAGGATGCCTCAGTTATAATAACTTGTGAATGCTGAACATACACATGCAAAATTTTATATATTGGTGTCTTTAATATGCCTATATACATTGTACTGCAGATTGTGGTCTTCTGGGTTTTGAAGCTATGTAGTCATAGTGATGGACAGAAACATTTGAAGGAACTTGCTGCATTCATCCTCAGGGTTGAAGTTTGTAGCATACAAATATGCTGGGTTTTATAGGCAGTTTGTAAGGAAGGTCCAAAGAGGATTCAAGACGTTAGAACCTAGTCAGGACAATGGGGTACAGGAAATGTATGGTATGATACACAATGGCTGTGTCATGGGCTGCAGTGTCTGTGTCACATGAGGGGTTTGAAAGGGTGAGAAAAGGGAATGGAAAAGGATGCCACAGGAGATGTATGTTGGGAATTGAGACTGAACCCATTTTTTGAGAGAGATGCAGGTAGAGGAGTGTAATCTCTGGAGAAAGTGACAGGCTTGGTGGTGAGAAATGTCTTCCTGCTTACTTTAAGGAGTCATTGAGAGGCTTCTTTGACCGCTCAAGAGAGACTAACCTCTGTTTTCTTGATGGGATGTTGCATGCATTTCTGTTACTTCCCTTATGAGCCAGGTCTGGATCCAGATATCTTAGCCAGGTTGTCTGTGGTGTTAAGTAGGATAAGATGTCCCATGTCAATGCTGTGTTCCACCAAGGCACACTCAGTCACTTTTGAAGTGGATTCAGGGGAATAAGTGGTTTGACTAGTGTACACCCTCCTATTCTTGTAGGTGATGCTGTACTGTGCATGCCTGGTGCTCTGTGGCCCAGGTCATTCTACATGGGATGAAGTGAGCTGAATACTTTTCTTAGTGGAATGCATGTTACCTTAACATTATATTTGGACAGCATCACACCCATATGATTGAAAGTGTTTGTATGAACTGCAGGAAGGCTACTAATGTGGGGTCCTCTGTGAAGGAGTGGTCTTATTTTCTGCTTGGTTGCCTTAAGAGCATCATGCATCTATTTGGTTCCATGACCATTTTTGTGAGAGATTTTCTAAAGTCAGACAGTTCAACATGAGACCCTAGGGCAGAGACTGTTGTTGCAAGATGGACAGAACTGAATGCCTGTCTGCTGGATGGTTGTGTGTTGTAGAATTCATGTAGAGATTGGTGTGGGAAATGTTCAGGAAAGAAAATGGCCATCTGTCTCAGTCTTCATGGTGAATTGTATGTTGGAGTATGTTGTTGATACAGTCTAGGATTTTCTTCAGCCATTCTGATTTTTGTCCAGAATGGGAAGCCTGTTGGTGGAATGTTAATTGTGTATATAAGTGACATTAAAAGTGTTTGTTTAATAGTGGAATCCATGGAAAGAGCTTATAAATTGATTGTATTTTACTGTATTTGGCAGATGGCACATTAAGCACAAAATTTTTTCTTCACATTATGAAAGACTGTGATCAATTAATTTTTTTACATTCATTGTTGTAATTCTGTAACAGGGTTTCAATATGCCAAGAAGACTGGCTTGAGATGTACAATACATACAAGGATGGTACAGAAAAGCTGGTTGGCCGGTACTGTGGTGTGACAGCGCCAGGTCCCATTGAATCGAATCGAGGTGCAACTGGTGTGAAAATAATTTTGCATTCAGATCAGGAAGGCGTGTATAGTGGTTTTAAGGCCCGTTACACATTTGAGAGTGTAAAGTCCATATTTGGAGGTAATTATTTCATGTCACAGTTTTCAATTTGTGTCTTACTTCTTATTCACTTCTCAATGAATGTATGTCATATGTTGGGTATCTTTGTTTTTAATTAGTATAATTTAATGCATAAGTATTGTATTATCTTTGAGTAAAGGAAATAGTGTTACTGTGTATGTTATTTTATGAAAGTAGCGGTAACCTCTGCTGACTGAGGTTTTAGATGGATGCAAGTGGTCTGATTCCTATTGTAGCCACTTTCATCACATCTAAGGTACCCATTGGAGGCTGGATTATCCTCAAAATTGGCATGCAGAGTAAAAGAATTGCTTATTGTGCACCTCAAAATGTGTATGTACATCATAATTCTGTTTGTCAGGTCACATTAAACACTGGTTCTGTTGTTGTATATGGTATGGTTAGTCACAGCTGTTATTACTGTGTGTATGGAAAGGAAAATTCTGGTAATGAGAATGGGAGATTTGTTCCCTGCTGCTGTTAGATTAACCAACTTATCCTTGAAATCTCTAGTTACTTTCATTGGAGTTGATAAGATAGGGAAGTCATTCATCTGACTGGCTGTGACCTTACTTGGCCAGTAAAGTTTGTATTTTTGAAACCAACTTCAACATTTATTCGTTGAAAGAAAAAATATTATAAAATAGTTACTCATCATTCCTGGCTTGATCAGTACTCATGTGTTACCAGTTTGGAAGTAATTTCAAGTCACTTAAAAATGGAGGTAGTAATAAGTGGCAGCAAAACAAAGGTTCAAAGTATCTCTGATTTAACCAAAGTAAATAATCACTTTAAGTGCATTTGCTGTTAACAGTTTCAACAATAATTAGAAATGGCACTACTGGAACTTAAAACAGCTAAAAAAGAATATAGAATTACTACAAGAAGAGACAAACTCCACTGCACCAAGCACCATTGCAGACACACAAGGTCGAAACACCTCATATGGTTTGGGTGCTCTAAACAGTATTCTTGAGAAGAATACTTCAGGCAACTGGAGAAAAGTCTACTATACCAGATGGAAATAAAACAAACAGCCAGATGCACAACAACCACAACCAATACCGACAATCGTCAATTGTTTCTCGCTACCAGATAACCTCCAAGAAGAGTCAGAAGCCTTTCATTTTCCAGGTTTGGTAGACAAAACAGCAACTCTAAAAAGTAAAAACAAAAGCACCTCAAAACCACAGAGAAATAAAATCTTAATCATTGGTGACAGCCATGCAAGAAGCTGCACAACTGAACTCTCAACCTCACTTGGTAAGACTTTTGAGGTTATGGGTGTTGTGATGCCTGGCTCCAGGGTTGAACATATCATGCATTTAGCATGCAGAGAAATAAGTAAGCTACATTGTGATGATTTTGTAATCATTTGGGGAGGTGCAAATGACCTCAATGGAAATGAATCCAACACTGGTCTCAGACACATCAGGAAATTTGCACTCCATAATGAACATACAAATGTCATTGCAGTGACAGCTCCACACAAGTTTGACCTTCAGGATTCCTCTTTCTTAAATAAAGAAACATGAGTTTATAATAGGAAGCTGCATCAATTGTTGAAGGATAGGCATCATGTAGATATAATAGACACGAATCTTACCAGACATGAATATACATGACATGGACTACACATGAACTCTACAGGTAATGAAAAGATAGGACACAATATAACAAATCCTTTGATAAAGCAGAATCCTCCCATAAGTTTAAAATGGAAAGAAGTTCCAACAGCTACTGCCACTAATGAGACCAAGATGGAATTTATAAGTGAGAATGCTGATTATTTGCACAAAAATGCAGCTAGGACATCAAGCAGACCAAAGTGAACTCTGATAACCAGGAATGAAGATTTTTAATGGAAAAAGAACACATATAAAACAGTGTAGTGGATGTTAGTGTAAGAAGTGGAAATTGTGTAAGATATAAACAAAATTATGAGTACAATCAGAATGATATAGGTGACAGAAATACAAGTGAAGTGTAGAAATTTAAAATAGTAGTAGATAAGGATAATAAGTGTAAAAATATGAGGCAAAGAAATATAGCAAGGAAGTATAACATTAAATAATACAACTGAAGGACAAAACAATTTACGATCTGAGCTTAACACACATATTACCTCGTAAAAAATCTATTAAGATTTATCGTCAGAATATTAGAAGTTTAAGAAATAAAATGAATGAAGTTTTGTGTCACTTGTATCACACCCACCACATATCTCGTGTCTAAATTAACACCACCTACGCCTTGATGAGCTAGCTTCGTTACATATTGAGAATTACACATTAGGGGCTTACTATTGTAGGAAAACAAGACACGAAGGTGGTGTCTGCATGTTTATTCATAATAGCATAAAATTTACTACTTTAAGTATTGAAAATTATTGTTTAGACCAAGACTTTGAAGTGTGTGCTATTCATCTTAACTCTGTCTATGATAAACTGTGTATTTTAGCAATTTACAGATCTCCTTTGGGCAACTTCAGCACTTTCTTAACTTATTGTGATTTGATTTTGCACAAATTTTTTAATCTCAAATTTAATTTTCTGATATGTGGAGATATTAATATTAATTACCTTGCAGACAGTTATAAAAAAAAATCAACACAACAATATTTTTCACTCTTTTAATCTCAGTAGCATCGTCAAATTTCCTACTAGAATAGGGCCAAATTCTTTTTCAACTATTGATGATGTTTTTATAGATAATTCATATTTAAACAAATCTGATATCATCCCCTTAATAAATGGGCTTTGTGATCATGATGTCCAGCTATTAACAATACAGTTTGTTCAGAAACATAACAAGGACTGATGTAGGTATCTGATTTACATTTAAATCAGTATACTATAGCTGACTTCCTACTCAAACTCAGCTATGAGACCTGGGATTCTGCTTTTGAAGGAAATGATGTCAATATAATTTTTAATTCTTTTTAAAATATATTTTTATGGAATTATTATTCTAGTTTCCATGTGATTAAAGCCAATAAGTTGTCATATCACAACTCATAGTTTACATACAGTATACAAACTTCATGCAGACATAATAGAGAACTTTGTATCGAATTAAAAAAAAATAAAAACCCTACTTTAAGAAGATATTTTAAAGATTATTGTTGAATCCTATCAAAGGTCATAAAAGAAGCAAAAAAGAATGGGATATGACAGATATATTTTAAATTCAAATAATGTAACAAGAACCTCTTGGAAATTAATAAAGAAAGAATTAGGTAGGATTAAAAAAATCATGGAATGCAATCAGTGAATATTGATGATAAGTACACTGTAAATCAACAAATTATCGCTGATGCATTTAATAAGCATTTACAACAATCCCTGACATGATTAACAAAAACATTAATGCAAATTACTGTCTTCCTAAAGCCTCTGTCTATAATCAGAATAAGTTTTGAAAGTCTTTTAACATGTATTCCAAAATTCATTCCCTAGTATTAAATGTAACTGTACTACCACTAGAGAAATTGTAAATATAATGTCTTTTAAATCATCAAATTCTTTTGGTTATGATTAAGTACCTACTAAGATATTAAAATTATGTTCCCATTCCAATAGCACCTCACTAAATTATATGTACAACAGGACTTTTTTTACTGGAATTTTCCCCGATAGGTTAAAATATGCAAGTGTAAGACCTCTATATAAGAAAGGTAATAAAATTTATATATCCAACTACAGGCCAGTATCAATTTTAATGTCATTTTCAGATTTTTTTTATAAAGTAATGCAAACTTTACTGTTGAAGCATCTGACTGATCATAATATTTTAAGTAAGGAACAATATGGCTTTAGAACTAAACTAAAAACTGATAATGCTGCATATCAGTGAACTAATGAAACCCTAAAATGCTTTGAATAATCACTTATTAATAGGTGGCATTTTTTGCAACTTAAAAAAGGCATTTGAATATGTCATTCACAAAATTCTATTATCTAAACTTGAATTCTATGGCATAACTGGTAACCATTATAAACTTTGCAAATCCTATCTGACCAACAGATATCAAAGAACGTTACTGTATAATGAGAATGATAATATTACAACATCGATTTGGGCTAAAGTTGAACATTGTAGGAGATAAATTAGTTCCTATTCTATTTGCAGATGACACTAGCATCTTATTGCTCCATTCAAAGACTGCTGATTTTAATAATGATATCAACACTGTATTTAAAATGTTAACTGATTGAATTAAATGAAACTGCCTTTCCTTAAATTTTACCAAAACCCAGTTTACTAATTTCACACCTAAAAATAATAACCAAATTGAAATAAATATTAATTACAATAACAAATATATTCCTACTATTACTTATACAAAATTTCTTGTTTTAACTGTTGAAGTTCACTAACATGGACAAATCATATGGATTCATTGACAAAAAAACTAAGCATTACATGTTACTTAATTGGAAATATTAAACCATATTTGTCTATTTCTACTCTGAAGAACACTTATTATTCCATTTTTCACTCAATTATGTCTTATGGCATAATACTCTATGGAAACTCATCACATAGTTCTGTAATTTTTAAAATGCAGGAAATGGTAATTAGGATAATAATGGGAGGTGAGCATAGGGTGTCTTGCAGAGAATTATTCAAGGAACTAAAAATATTACCAGTCTCATCACAGTATATATTCTCTTAATTATTGTTCGTTGTTAAATAAGAGGGATTAGTTTGTTTCAAATAGTGTATATCACAACATTAATACCAGACAAAGAAATGATTTACACTTGCCTCAGGTAACTCTGGCCACATATCAGAAGGGAGTTTATTACTCAGGTATCAAAATCTTTAATGGTCTTCCCAAATCAATTGAGGATATCTCCAGCAAGCCTAAAAAGCTTTAAATTACTCTAAAGATCTTTCTACATACACACTCATTTTATAGTTTAGGTGAATAGTTTAACAAACAGTAATATTTAACTCTCATTGTGTTTACATTATCCTGTCTTCTTACACTGTAAAATTATATTAAATTTCTCTACATATTCATTATCCATTGTTCTTTTACTTCATTACTTTATAAATTTTATATCACAGTTCATGTATATTTATTTAGCTTATATGTGTGTATCTTCAATTTATTTTGAAGTTGTGTTTGTAATTTTGTAAATTTTTATGTTCACTTATTTTAATTTGAAATTCTGTTCTAAATTTGTACTATTGTGTATTAATTATTCTTGACTGTCTATCTTAGTGA
>Ga0123354_10013457_pt1 | contig 12691 bp, 7 predicted proteins | sample TergutLab28metaG_2_FD_97872 | JGI IMG/M metagenome (GOLD analysis project Ga0123354, IMG submission 97872) | Labiotermes labralis P4 segment gut microbial communities from Petit-Saut dam, French Guiana - Lab288 P4 | ecosystem: Host-associated > Arthropoda: Insects > Digestive system > Gut ... | reverse complement strand
GGCCTACACAACACAACAAGTACTCGCTAGCTCCTGAAGATGGACGTATTAACGTCTGAAACATGTTGAGCAATATATAATAAAGCAAGTGTCATCTAGTTGGTCAACCATTATTCAAATAATCTGCATAGTCAGTCCCATGAGAACCTTTTTCCATTTCATATGTAGCTACATACCTTTGTCCTCTTGTTCTTATAAATTTGTTTTAATAGTCTTTTCAGCTTTCATTAGTAGGTTGGCTATAATCTTTTGATTATATATTTGTAGGTTGTAATGCCATTTTTAAAGTGTCCTGTTGTTTTTATGTGTATGAATTTTGTGTCTGATTTATCTTCCATTGTTAATATTGGATATCTGTATTTGTTATTTAGTGATTCTCATTGTGTACATCCCATACAGTAGAATGCAGTGAAGTGACTTATAGCAAAGCATTTTTTTCTGTAATAATTGCATTGGTGTGGCAGCTTTTCTTTTGAGTTTGAAAGTAATGCATTAGATGGGAATGTGCTATTGCCAGGAAATAAAATAAGAAAAATAACCTTCAAAGATGTCTTTCATTTTTATATACTTTGTTGCAAATTAAAAAAATTGTTTGCAGATGAAACAGTGATAAATGTGCAAGAGAAAAACATTTCATAACTTATCTTACATATTCTGTTTGTTTGCAGCATTCACCATCGACACTATACAAAGTGATGTGACACTGTACAGACTACAGTTGTAGTTGGTTTTGTTTGCTTCTGCTTTTTCTTGTATTTATTTTTTAAGTTGTGGTATTGTTTGTGCATGTATATTTTAATTTTACTGATGGTGTTTGTTGTTCTTAGAAGATGATATCTTTCTTTAGATGTGTGAGGTGGTTGTTTACTTTGCAGCAAAGGAGAAGGGATGGTTTATTGGTGGCTAAAATTAATGGTTTGGAGAAGGAATTGCTGGTGTCTTCTAAAGAATGTCTAATAGTAAAAGATGATTTACAAGCCACAAGGGAAAAACTTTTGTCAATGGAGAGTTCCTCAACAGAAAACAGTGAAGTGGTTGTGACACTGCAGGCTGAATTGGAGGAATCCAAGGTAGGAACATACTAGAGAAGGATGGTAGGGGAATGAGAGAGAAGAAAAGTCGAGATGCAAGATTTTCCTTCACGAGTTGATAATAATAAGCCAATTAAGAATTTCCTTCTTTTAAGAAATCAAAAGGTGTATTATTGTATTCATAAATGCCCACCATGGGCCCTATTCTGAGCCAGTTAAGTCTCTGCATATTCACACAGTAGTTGGTGTTAAGTTCCATTTTTATAGTATCCTCCCAGTTACATCTGAGTCTGCCATGTGGCTTCCTCCCTTGAGGCTCCGTGACCAAAGCTTTGTATGTGTTTTTTATTTCCATCATTGTGCCTCTTCTGTCTCATGCTCTTTTATTTAATTACCCTGCAAAATAACACATTTTATTTCATCCACCATTACTTATAATGGCTTAGTTTCTGTGTGAATATTTTCTTTGTAAATGGAGTAGGGCGTATTTACACACAATATGTTATTTGAACTTTGGTTGTACATTGCATTCTGAAACTTATATATTTGAATAATAAATAGACTCCAATCACAACTCAGTATTTTCAGTTATTAAATATTTAATGGAACATGTTTTGGCCTGTATGGCCATTATCAGGTGATACAATTAGGTTAAATGTAAAGATTGAGGTCTCATTGTATTCTTACTGTTGCACTTAACCTACCTCTTAATACGATTGTAACACCTGATGATGGCCATACGGGCCAAAACATTATGTATGAAATATTAAGTAACTGAAAATATTGACTCAATTGATGGTCTGTTTATTGTTGGAATAGATATGTTATATGCTTCGTGAAGGTTGTTATTAAATTGTCAAACGTGAAATGAAGGGAACAACTTTTTTATGAGACATCCTGTTGGGCCCACAGGTCTCTTCTTCTGTAAATGTATGTCCTGAAAATATGATGCAATTTCTGAGGTGTTCTATATGAACACACTATATGTTTGTATGTTTACTCTTCCTTAACAATGGTTAGGCTGCCAGAGCAGATCTTGAGGAGCAGGTGACAGCTCTTGAGAAGGAACTGGAGGTAGCCACAGAAGCTGGTCTTGAGCTGAACCATATGCTGTCTGAATTCCTGTCAGCTCAGCATGGCTCTGACACTGTCATGAAGAGCGTGGAGCAACTGCAGAAGCAACTAGATTCTCAGCAAACCACAATCACCACAATGACTGCTTCCTTGAATGCTAAAAACATAGAGGTACTCTCCTATGACAACAAACAGATAACGTAACTTTTGTCGTAAGCACATACCAGGGGGTGCTGATAAATCCTTAGCCTGACCAGGAGAGAAACAATCTACAGGGACCAAACTCGGGATTTATTCAACGTACTCCCCACAAAGCTCAATACATTTCTTAGCCTGTTGCTCTAACTTTTGCAAGCCACTCAAAAGAAAATTCAGAAGGTTGTCTGTCCAACCAGGTCCCTGCAGCAGCAATGACCTCCACGTCAGATGAAAAATGGCGACCTTTTCAATTGTTTTTTCAGTCCAGGGAACAGATGGTAGTCCGACAGGGCCAGATCCGGAGAATGGGGTGGATGATCAAGATGTTGGAATCCCAGGTAGGCCAGTTTCTTCTGGGTTGCAAGTGCCTGGTGCGCCGGGGCATTGTCATGCAAGAACAAGACCTCCTTTGGTGACCTTCCTGTAGCTGTTTTCCTTTAAAATGTCCTTCATTTGCACCAGCAGAGATGATTAATACTCAGCATTGATAGTTTGGCCCTTTGGAAGGTAGTCAATGAGGAGGATGCTGTCTTGATCCCAAAAAATCAAGGCGAGAATTTTCCAGCGGATTTTTGCACTCTGAATATTTTGGGGCTGGTTGAGCCGCTATATCGCCACTCCATTGATTGTTGCTTTGTCTCTGGGTCATAGTGATATAACCAGGTTTCATCCATGGTCACCAATTGCTACAGGAAATCATTTGGATTGTGCTGAAAAAAATTCCATAAGTTGCTCAGACGACTTGCACCTTTGATGTTTTTGATACGCGTGTAGGCGTTTCAGGACCCACTTTGCAGAGAGCTTTCGCATGTCCAAATCTTCATGAATGATGGACCCAAACCGCTCACGTGAGATGCCCAGTTGCTCAGCTATTGATTTAGCCAAAATTCGGCGGTCTTCCAAGATTAGCTCTTGAATTTGATCTATAATCTCTGGGATGGTCACTGTTTTGGGTCATCCAGGACAAGGCACATCTCAGGTGGAAAAATCACCATGTTTAAACTGGGCCACCCAGTTTTTGACGGTGGCATACTATGGTGCATATTCCCCTAATATTTCTGTTAGAATGACGTGAATTTCCTTTGGCAACTTGCCTTGCAGGAAAAGAAACTTGATGACAGCTTGTGTCTCCATGTTGTTGAAATCGCATGCGTCACCTGACATGCTTCCTTTCAGCCTCTGTAACAAGAAAAGACTTGCAATTTAGCACATGAACAGACCCCTCTTTCCAACGACACGACCGATTCCGTCCTACAACATCGAGAAGTAGGTCGGGCTAAGGACTTTTTAGCACCCCCTTGTAATGAAGCAAAATTTTATTGTGAACAAATTAATGTAGCATTTTATCTTTTGAACGCTACCGAATTTAAGTCAATATTGTTATGGTATTTTGAAATATTTTAATATGCATTGTCCTGTGAAAGTCTGCAAACTTCATACAGTTATTAACTGGCTTATTTTGAGTTAATGACATTATACAAACATTGAGTCATACTCATAACCATTGCTTTATTGTGTAGTTGTGTTTGACATATGTTATGACACTGTACATAATGAAGTGCCTTACTGTTCAACATGACATTGTGCATAGCAAGAGCCTGTTTTATGACAGTGTGTGTTGCATTCTGTTTGCTTTCATGACTGTCCAGTTTGAGAGCAGCATCATCATCCATTGTGTGCCGTAGGAGTTCATCTTATGTCTGTGATCCAGTAACACCAACTCCTTTGTATCCACACAAGTAGAAGTCAAGGGGTGTCAAGTATGGTGAAAAGGGTAACCAGGCACGTGGTTCTTCACAGTCAGTGCAACAATGTCCATAGGATGAATTTACATTCTTTGTGAATTGTTGACTGAAATACAGTGGAGGACTGTTGTGTTGCACCATTCACAATACAGGGTTATTCATAAGTCCCTCCCTCTTCCTGTAATTGTGGCATTAGCCACAGTTGCAGCATGTCCAGGTAGTTAATACCAGTAACAGTTGGCTTCGCAAAGAAAAATGGTCTGTAGACTTTGCAAGAGGAAACGGCACAAAAGACATTCACTTTAGGTGAATCACGGATGTATTCAATCGTTGCATGAGGATTTTCTGTGCCCCAAATGCATACGTTGTGACGATTTACCTTACCACACACATGAAACGTCGCCTCATCACTGAAAACCAGCTTCTCAGCAAACCTGTCTTCCCGTAGCCGCTGTTGGAAATCCAAGCAGAAGTGTAAACGAAGATTGTGATCCTGGGGATTGAGCGCCTGCAAAAGCTGCACCCGGTATCCTTTTACGCCAAGACGTTTGCGCAGAATGTGCTAAACACTTGACTGAGACATCTGCAATTCCCGGCTCGCGCGAGTTGTTGATTTCTGAGGGCTCCTGACAAACGTTTCTCGCACACGCTCGACAGTCTCAGCCGATGGGCCCGGACGGCCTGTTCGTTTCGCAGTGCACAGGCAGGCACTCTGCTGGAATTTCATGTACCATTCATGAATTGTTTTGTCTGTAGGTGGTTCTGTGTGGTACATGATCCGAAACCTCCATTGCACCGTCACAGTTGACTCAGTTTTGGCAAATTCCAAGACACAGAATGCTTTATTATTCACTACGAATGCCATTTTTTGTCATGGCTACCCCGTAGCGGTGGAACCTGCAAGTACGCCAAGGCCCATAGTACAAAAAAAACTTGGAGAGATTCTCTACCTATTGATATGCTCCTTTCTGCTGTGTCTGTCTTGGTTATTGCGCAGTTGAGTTCGGAAATCCCGGAGGGACTTATGAATAACCCTGTATTACCCCTTGATGATGAACATGTCGTATGCCACGCTCCCTGGTACTTGTGAATGATGCTGTGGTCTGTAAGTGCTGATATATGCTGCCGAATGTCATTCTGTTTTCTGCGGTGTGTGTGTGTGGGTGTGCTTATCTCATAATATGTCAAGAAGTGAATGTCATCTGCTGTTCATATGTGAACTGTATACTCATCACTGTCCACAGCACAGGAATGTTTCTTTATGAGCAGCCAGATACAGAACAAACAACCTTCTGTCAAGGATGATGGAACAGAAGCTGTTATAGCACTAGTGGGTGTGCTGTGCTGGAACAGGCACTCATTACGTGATGGTTAAGATTTGACCTCATGTTAATACAGCATTTTGCTTTCAAAAAAAAAAGGCAGTGAGTGAATGATTGAAGTTAGGCAGGTGGTTTGTGAGATACAGAGTAGATGTGCAGTAGCATGTAAGTTTTAATACTGTTGTCTCTTGTGCGTGTAGAATGAAACTCTCCAAGCTGAGTTAACTGCCGCAAAGGATAAAATAAACTCCTTAGAAAAGGATCTGCAGAAAGTAAGTAGATATCTTAATGCATGAAGTGTCTCATTGTTTTTATAGTGTCATAGAGTGCAACCTCAAACAATTCTTTAAACTGTGAAAACAGGAGGCAGAGGTTACAAATAATCCAACCAAGTATATTAAGTCATCATTATATATGTGAATGTTAGTTGACAGATATTTGCATTAATGGAATTGAAAATTTTATACAATCTACATCATTCCTGTATGTATCATTCATTTCTTCTGCTGTTGAAAAAATATTCCTCTTATACGTATCTCCTCAAAGTGCTGTTTTACCATCTCAGTCATTCAGAATTCTTGGTTTTGACCCATGGTTTTCCTGGAATTATTGTTTCTGAGGGGGGGAGGCAGGAAAGAGAATAACATTATGTTTTTTGGAATGTCCAGTATTGGTAACCTGCCCATACTGGTAATTACCATTACAGCCATAATATTAATGAGAAAAGTTGCCACACCTTGGCCAGGTGTGAGGAATGGAGGTGGTGTGGCAGGGGGAGACACTGAGAAGGATATTGGTATGCATGTAAATTTTCTTGCATACGCAATTGTGAATAAAGTATGGCCTTCCCTGCACCAGTTTTGCTGAAAGTCATGAATACTCAACAGCATTATGTTTAGATATCTTATACCAAATTTTACCAAAATTGGACAGTAATGTGGAAAGTACAGATGTAAATTCGTATATTCCTCCAAGTCAATTGTGGTATTCAGTGCATTGATTTTCACAAAGGTCACAATCGTGCAGTAAATTTATGTGGACTTCTCCTTATTGCATTTTATCCAAGTCAGACAAAAAGTGAAGAAAACGTGGGCAAAGTTTTATTTACACCCTTAAATAAAGTATTCCTATCACTGCATCGATTTTCATGAAACTTTTGCATGCTCTAAAGATCTTCTGTACCAAATATGGTGAAAATCCAGCAAATGATTTAGTTGCGGATACTAGGTATTGGACTGAATGGATGGATGAATGGAAGTGGTTTCTAAATAAGGCATCCTTTTTTACTTCATAAAGATCCCTACAGGCGATCAGCACACAGGTATGGAAATAACTGCTTGCTTATTATTTTAGTAGGCCTAAGTAGAATATGTACTGTTGTTGTCGTCATCTTCATCTTTGTTGTCGTCGTTTTCATTTTTGTTTTCTAGTGTTACTGACACATTTAATGTTGTCCTGCAACTGTCAGCCTGTGTTTATCAGTTTCTGCACATGGCCCCTTCAGAAATAATGAATAAAGGTTTCATTGCATTGCTGTGTTGGCCTGCATAATGAATTTTCATGACTCACCAACATCTGACGTTTTTACCATTGTGCAGTCAGTATCTTTGTATGGTAACACTTCCCACATACTTAACTTTGAGCTGTAATAAATTCATCACTGGTCTGTGCATGTATGCATGCTAATTAGGTATGCTATGTCTGGTCTGTGTTGATCCATGTCCACATTTCATTTCCTTATTTTCTTTTAATATGAATATTACATGTATGTAAGTTATTGCCATTTTTAAAAAGTAAATATTAATGTAGGGTGGAGGGAATGGTGATGCAATATTTACATCTGTTTAAATCATGTTATATTCATCTTCATTTTAGGTGAATGAAAACCTCAATGAAGTGCTGTCTGCTAAACTTACAATGGAAGAACATTTTCTGGAAAAGAACAAATCATTACAATCAGAACTACATGAGGTTTGTGTAACATTGGTATCTTTCACTGGATTTTTATTTAGTTCTATGTAATGGCATTGCAATGGTGTCTGTACTAATGCTGTCAGTCATTTGAATGCTCATCATGTATAATGTCTGAGTACATAAAGTGCAGTATGGGACATTTAATTTAAATAATGTGGCCTATATTAGGCACTTCAGAAAGTTAGTACACTTGCAATAATTGAGTGGTAGTCAAATAATCATTTTCATTTTATGTAATCAAATGTTAAGAATTAAAAGGGAGTATTAACAGCAGAGGGGTCATACTTCAATTTTGGAATACCATTTTTCCATTCAAGGGCAGTAGACGAGCAATATCTGGTATATCGTCTTCCTCCTTATCAGCTGTATGTTGGGACTGTAGCCCAGGCCAACCTTCTCTTGTTTTGACTTTAAATCCCTCCCCAATTGTATGGAAAGCCAGCAGAATTTTTAACCACCCAGAATTCAGTTAGTTGAAAGAAGAGTATAAAATAGAATCAATAAATTTCACATCTGACTATAGTAAATCAAGGGTGTACAAATCTTGGGTACCTGGGTACTATGGTGACTAAATTCTGTGTGGTGGGGCATAACATATATGTTGGACCTGAATATCAATCTTTTTTCATGTTGTCCTTCTGGTTCCTAGGCTGTTGAGGTAGTCCCAAGATTTTTGGAAAACTTGTGCAGCCCTGCAGTAAATGACAACTATGCCTGGAATTAACTTTCAAGTTACTGTTCCATGTATTGATTAAAATGCCTGTCTCACTGAATAAGTTGGCTGAAGCATAAGCACCTTTGATTTGTATTCAGGAGGTGTCAGCTCAAATTGTAGGCAGGACATTTACCATTCTTACTTATGGTTTGTGTGATTTTTCTCAGTCTGTTTAGGCAGATATCTGGATAGTACCTTAAATTAGGCCATGATGTTTTTGTGTCCTTCATAATTAATTTTTTGTCATTTAATCATTCATTACTGTGTAGCCTGAGTTGCTGACAATGTTTGTAAATTAATTACAAATATGTATATTACAAATAGTGCTTTCTGTATGCTGTTATTTTTGTTGCATCTGTAAGAGATGAGGATATGTGGTTTCAGGGCACTTACGTACAGCCTTTCTCCTGCCATGACCCAATTGTAATGCTTTTCTCAGTGTGGTCAGGATGGAACTCCAGTTCCATCCTGACCTTGCTAGCAGACAGTCACCATAACTTGTATGACAAATACCAGTTGCTGTGAATACAGTATTAAGACTCCTGACGATGGACAGTAAATTTGTCTGAAACATGTAGAGTTCTTTACCAAAATAAAGTGGGAAATTGTGCATCTCATTGGCTTTATTATAAGAATGCTATTTGAATATCTGATCTAATATGACCTGTGTCATTTTGAAACTCTTGACACTTCCAAGTGTGTTCATATACACATTTGGAAGTGTCGTTGGCCTTACAGTGATACAATTACCTAATTCTATATCCAGCGAAGTGCTTCATCGTTGGTGAGGTCCTCTCTCAGGACTGAAGCAGTAACATTCTGCTGGCTTGTGATATTTGTTTCACACCTCAGGATCAGTGTTCTTAATACATTGGTGGATTGTCATGCTGCTCTTTATTACTCTGCTGTACTCTGAAGAAAAATTGCTTCTTTTCCTTTTCTCTTCCACCAGAGATCTCATGAATTGTACTCACATTGAAGCTACTGACTTACTGCAATAGGTGGTGTCGAATTCTTTAGTAGTGTATGTTTGTGAAGCCATCATTTCTTCACTTGCCAGTGAATTTGCATCTCTTTATGTTTTATACAGGTAAAAGACAGAATGAGGAGAGACACTGATCAGCTTCAGAGAGAAAAGAACACATGGCAGGAAATGGTAAATGAACTTAAAGACAGTATACTCATGAAAGAAAGCGAGATAACAGTGTTGCAGGACTGTCTGAGACAGCTGAAAAATACCAGTGATGAAGAGGGTGACGATAAATTTGAAGCATTATTGGATGCTGGACATGCCAAAGCAGAACTGAAATGTATGACGATAGAACGAGATACACTAGCTGAGAAACTTCAAGATGAAATAGATGCAAGAAAGTTGCTTGACGGTAAGGTACATTTTCTTGTTATAATTTCAGTTGGTATCTCCCTTATGAGAAACTATAATCTGTGCAGTGTACTACTTTATGATACACAAGGGAGGTAGGTTTTAGTAATTTTCACTTTATAATTTCCAGACCACGTACAGGTTATTAGTGAAGAGGTAACTAGATTGAGAAGCAGTTATGAAGAAGCTGAGAGGGAAAAAATTGAGGCCCAAACAAGGCTTGATGTTTTGTCAAACTATTTCAAAGAGAAAGAGACTCAGCTTCAAAAGTGAGTATGCCTACACTTCAATGTAACTTTTGGAGATAAGTATCAAAATATCTATATAAACATTTGTCATATATTTAAATTACTGTTCATTTTTACTGCATTCCTTTGCCTGATTTTCTTTCTTGAGAAAGGAAAGTGGGCATATGCGATGGGCATGATGTCTGTGTGCCATCCCTTCAACCCCTGAATCATTTGACCAATTTTCATGAAACTTGGTGTGGAATGTTACGCCATTAGAGGCCGTGATGCAGTGTTACTTTCAGTTCTCAACATTCAGCATTAACTCTATGGCAGAAGTGCAAACTTTAGAGGTGTAAGTGAAACTGTCACCATTTAATTCAGGTTGCTAATATGATGGAATGGATCCTAAAAAAATATGCACATTCTATTCATGGTTTCTTTGGAATGTAAAACATGGGTCTCCAACCGTGGCCTGCCAGGCTGTATTGTGTTATGCACGTGCTATAAAAATTGCACTAATGGGGCAATTAGATATACTACTTGCTATTTTTCCACATGCAACCCGCGAACCAGTTCACAATAATGCATGTGGCCCTTTGCCATAAAAAGGTTGGACACCCATGAGGAAAAATTACATGGTAGTCACATGAAATTTGAATCAGGATGCCAGTTCCTGGACAGAGATTTGAACTTGGAACCTTGCACGCATGAATCACGAATATTACCACTCAAGCACAATATTCTGTTGAATGGTGATGTGCACATTACTTAATGATTCTGGTTTAATGCCTAGATTTTTTTCATTATAAACTTTTTTATGAATTTCTTTACAGTTTATATGCCAAAAGGATCTGATATATTTTTGAGAAACACCACCTAAATTTACTTTAATAACAATGACTTCAGCAGTGGCTTTTATTAAAGTAAAATGGTGTGGCAGCTGTATGAAATTTTTCTCCAGCTTACAGTTTGTTGACAGTAACTTTGAGCTAGTTACATAAATTTTTATATGTCAGATTACCGTAAATATAACTACTAATTGTGTATTAGAAATATCATTTGGAAGTCAGCAGTTACAAGCACAGCAGTGGTCCAAAACCTTGAGTTTGTATTCAGCAAATTTCACGTAGACTGAACCTGTACCTAGTGATGTGCTTTTCACAATAATAATGATATTACAGTCATAAGAGTTATAAATCTGCAGGGCTATAAGTCATTGCATTACTATAGTGGGGTGTATAAGTTCCACTTGGAACTTCTTGTTAAGTCATTGTAGTAACCAAGAAAGTTACTTTCTTGTTAATGTCTGTAGAACTCTGAATGTCATACTTAAAATTTCTTTGTGTTATTTGGGATGATAGATGATTGCCACAAGACAGTTACAACCTTCTGCAACAAATCAATAAATATGCCACCTATACTTATGTATTGGTAATTGCTACTTCATATTTATTATAGTACTTTGCATGTTGTTCTTTATGTTTGTGATGTTTGTCTCCAGTATTCTGTTGTATCCTGTAGTACTGAATTGTGTGTTGAGTAGATGTGTTTATGGAAGGCAACCATAATCGCATTAAACTGGCTTTCTTATGTGTATTCTAACCACTTTTTGGTACATTTTCCTTTAATTTGCCTCTGTAGAAAATGTTCATTATTGTTCCAGAGAGCTTGGTCTGCAGGAAGCCATGTACCTGCAGAAGGAAGGCGATGCAACTTCAACATATGAGCGCATTAAATCTCTTCAAGAAGAAACTGAAAATTACAAGTAAGTGTAGAATTCACACGGCATCATGATGTGTGATAAATTGAATTAAACCAACAAATACAGTGTGTCCACTGAAAGCCTGTAATAATCTGTATTATACTCAAGGTCCAATATGTTTCAGCTCTGTAAGGGACATTATCAAGGAATTACAGCAATCATAAAGAAAAGTGTACATATGTAATGCAGCATTGCATTCACCAATATACAATTATGCATACATAGTACAAAATTGTATATCACAATATTGATGTAAAAGATGTTTTATATATATATATATATAAAATTGGATTTATGTTGGCCAAGGTTTAAATATTTAAATGTGCGCAGATGCATTTTCTCTGATTAGAAGTGTTATGACTGTGTTTTCATAGGTCTGTAAATCACAAGTACAGAACTTGGCTGTAACACATCATTATTAATAATCAGTGTTGCAATGCGCATTTTAAATCTTGAATTAAAGTTTTTGTGTTAAAATAACCGGTGGTTCAAAATTTATTGATAAAGTATCGATCAAAAATGTTCTTGCTTCATGTGTGGTGCAAGTTAGGAATTATGTGCCATCCTGCCCTATGAATAATTTAAAATACTGATGTGGTCTTTATGAAATGGATATTATAAAAATAACATCACAGTGTCCTGCTGATGAAGTGGTGAGAGCTTGAAACTGACCACTCATGTCAAATCTGTTAACAGATTGTAGAATGCATAGATCTTTAACTCATGCCTCAGTGAGTGGTGGTTAACTGCAGAGACAATGTTAGCCACACTTTATCAAATATATAATTAAATTGCCACTCTATTAACACAATATGTAACTCCAACATGTTTCAACCCTTAAACAGTCATCTTCAGGGGATATAGTTGATACATTCTAGCAGCATGAGTCAACACAGTTAGTCACCAGATGTAAAATTCTGGAAATCAAATATAACACATTTACAAGTAAAGTTATAATGTATAATCATTAGAATATAAAAGATATAAATTCTAAAAGTTTTATAAAATCTTCTTAACCTTTAGAGCTTGTGCGTCCTACCGTTTAGGACGGCATTTAAATACCTCCGCGCTCCCTCATGGCTCGAGCGTCCTACCCTCTAGGACAGCCACAGCCACAGCCTCAGCCGTTTAAATATTTCGCTCTCAATATATTTAGGGAGATTTCACTCATTTTTAGCACCACACTAGATGTTTTTCCAGCTTCATGCTCCGACTGATCTACTGGTTGAGAGAAAACCACATGTATCCATTTTTTCTAT
>Ga0123354_10013454_pt1 | contig 12693 bp, 7 predicted proteins | sample TergutLab28metaG_2_FD_97872 | JGI IMG/M metagenome (GOLD analysis project Ga0123354, IMG submission 97872) | Labiotermes labralis P4 segment gut microbial communities from Petit-Saut dam, French Guiana - Lab288 P4 | ecosystem: Host-associated > Arthropoda: Insects > Digestive system > Gut ... | reverse complement strand
TCAGTCACAAAGCAACTGAAATGCGGAGGAGCTCCGTCTTGCATAAAAATAACCCTACTTACAATTTCTTGTTCGAAGGTTTCAATCTGTGGAAACGCGTACTGTTCAAGTAAATCGAGATAGACAATCCCGTCCATCTTTTTCGATGACCCTGTATTACTTGCATATGTATCATTGTATAGATGTAAGTTTTATAACCTTGAAAGGGGCATTTCTAAATTTAATACAACAATTTCCATTGTATTGAGGCTTGCAGAAAATTAATTTATACAGTAGGAATGCAAGGGATGTGGTTTCAGTTTGTCAAAGTTCAGCAAGTACCTGAAATATGTTGACCTGCTGTTGTAGGTAAACCAGAAGAAGTTCAGAATATTTCTTGCATCTCAAGGAATTGGCAGAATTTAACATGTTCATGGAAGAAACCTCACAGTTTTGTGAAGACCACATATGATCTTTACTTTCGCCTGCCTGGTAGAGCTGGAGGCAGGTAAGGTGGTACTGGAAATCCAGTATGTTTCATAACCATGCTGAATCAGACTGTGAGTGAAGTGGAAGAATGAAAATTTTATATTAACTAGCTGCATTTGGTAGCATCTTTATTGAGAAGTTCAATGTTTCTTTACTCATCGGGAAATGTTTGTTCTTTATTTTGGAGTTACACTGTATTATTCTAATTGATACCTTATATCATGAAATTAGTGTTTCATCAATTACCAGTGTGATATCTTTGATACAGATTTTAAGTTTAAAACTTTTCTTTGACTCCCTCCCGAGGTGAGAAATGTTTTATGCTTTATGAGTCATTCATTAAATCACTTATCTCTCTCTCTCTCTCTCTGTGTCTACAGAATTCTATACAAATGTCCCAAAATATTGGACAATGACACATATGGCTCCTGCTTCTGGGACATCAAAACTAATCCTCACTACAGGCAACCCTATGAATACTACTACTTTACACTTAATGCCACTAATAAGTTTGGTAATTGGACCAAACAAATAGAGTTTCATCATTACTCTCACGGTAAGTTATTGGCCAATTGTCACACTGTTTAAGTCACTTCTAATCACTCCTGTGTGGACTCATTTCATGAAAGGAACATTCTTTTGCTCATATATGCCCATGACAGGATATCACTTGTATTTTTGGAAAATCAAAAATGTTACTGGTGAGGAAGAACTGGCCGGAATAATTCTGAAGCTAATGTATACATTGCAAACTTACACCAGAATAATAAATATTTGTAGGCAAGGTGTGTTGTGAGTAGTGTAGAAAGGATGAAGGATGAACAGCAGCTTACCCAGGAATAAAATGTATTCCTGGGATGCAAGGGTAAGTATCATTTATTTTTAAAGCATAGATGTGTGGGAAATTGGAGTCCACCTCACTTCTGTATTTTTAATTCCTTGGCATAAATTAAAAATGACATGATTCAGTGTGTAGACAATTGAGAAAGGTAGTGGCTTTGGGACTAATTATGGTGGTGTTGTGCAATCACAAATATTAAACCATCTTAATTTATTTATGTGTTACCATGTAATTATTAACTAGGCAATGTCAGAATGTATTTGCTGTTGCGTATCAGTGTATGATGGACAGATCAGATCATACTGCTTACCCATCCACGGGGCCACAAACAACTATAGAAGACAAAGGGACCAATCCCTGAAAATGACGACATTCTGAGACAGATGTTTGTTGGCATTCAGATTATAAATTTTTTTATATACTTATATGTAATTTGCCTTATACCTTTTAATCATTTTATACAATTTTAACATGTTTTTTAGCACTACATTCACACATCCATGATGTAATTAGTCAGTGTTGTGTTTTCCTTTGTTGAGTACCTCCCTGATGATGGCCAAAAAGGCCGAAACATGTAGGAGGCTTGCTATATGATGGTACATTTTTGTATCAAACTGTTGTACAGTTGCTGGAATAAACGTTATAAAGCAGAAAATGTTTTCAGTCAAAAGGATAAGTTAAAGGAAAATAAAACAGTTTTCTTCTAAATATAATTGACCCCGAAGATGGAGACAGTACATTCCTCTGGAACATCAGAACACTTACCTACTACACACCGCACGAACCCACAAGAAGACCATCAGCAGAGTTTTCTTCTTATTTCATGTGTATCTGTTCTTGTAGAGTGGGCGCAATAACTTTGTTGTTTGACCTCATACACTACCTGCCATATGTCATCAGCCTACATTCCGACTTGCCTCACTTTTACCTTGTAGATGAAAACATCAGGTTTTTCAGAAATGATGGTAACATGTTAACCAAATTCTGCACTACACGATGTCATAACCCAAAAGAATGCAGTCTACATGTTCTTTGGTGTGAAAAGCTCATTATATCATATTGACATCATTCACTGTCAAATGAATTTATGTTTGTGGGTTTCATATATATGCTACAGTCTGCATCATTTATGTATTGTACAAATTAGTGCCTTAATCCTCATAGGTACAACACGTGAGTTACGCTTGATCTTGCCCAGTTGTACCACATCCATTGTCAAGCTAAAATCTGCACATTATTTTGCAAAGTTTTCCTTGATCTCGCCAAAGTTCCTGCAATTTTTATGCCTGCTGTTCGAATTCTCAAGATTGGAGATATTCTTAAAAATGTATTTGGGTGTTAAGGGCCAGTTTGGCTGGAGCTGTTATACTGCCATGTACATTTTTGGCCAGTTAGATTTGCAGTGTACTTACCTGTATTCAACTGCGAGTGTGATATTTTAAAATGAACTCAGATTTTTCAATTGAAATTACTGTAATAATTGCAATGGTAGGTCAGTTTGAGTAAGTTGCAGATTATGAATGAGTGACTATTTTAAGCAACATGTGTGTAGAACAGAAATAACAGCGTAGCTAGTTGTGCAGTGACTTTTGGTCTGTGATAGGTTGCTGTTGCATTAATTGTGCTGTAGTGCACTGGAGCTGTTCTGTGTTTTAAGACAACCATCCATGCCTTTGTCATCTGAAATATATTGATTTCTTTTTTCCAGTGATACCGGATCCTCCTACAGAACTCACCATCGTTAATACCACAGTCAATTCTGCCACCTTGAAATGGTCAGTTCCTTTTCCTATGGAGCTCTTCCCCCCTGGCCTTGTACCAAAAGTTGAATATCAATCACTGTATGATGAGAGAGACAAGTGGCTGGTGGGTATATAGATTTAAGTTTATGAAAATAAATGACTGGTATAACTTATGTGTAAATTTCTGAGGTATGTTTAACACTTTAATTATAGATAATCGTTTAGTACTTTCTCATTAGAACTTTTGTAAACATACCTCATGTGGTCAAATTATTTGTTACAGCTGTTTTACAAAAGAGGAGCATTGTTAGTCATGTAGGATGTAGTATGGTATGAGTACAGTTATGTTACCAAATTGCACAATCTTTGCAGAATTAACTTTCAGAAGAAAGACAAGTCACCATTTCGTTTTGCAGTGCTTAGTTTTAGGGGTGCTCATAGAATTTCTGTAACAAAGAACGTTTTGTATTAATGACACCTTACATATTGGTAGTTCTGTGGGTGCAGTGTGTAAGGACAAGCCAAGAGTATTTATAATATTGTAGATTTGTGTCATTTCCATTTGTATTTATTAACCTCTCAGGAAGTCTGAGCAAGTTGGAGAATGGGGAAGTGTCATGTAGGCACATCTTTGATTCATTTGCACTGAATGTATGGTTTGTAGCGTCTGCCTAGGTACACTTGTTGACCGTAAAATAAGAGTCTCATTTAAAGTTTTTTAAATACTGGGTATGTGGAAAAAATGGGCTGATAGCAACCACACACCAGTATGGTAAAGATGCATTATAATGTGAGTTCGTAATAGCATGGAAACCTGCTTGTTATAGGAACATTTTCACTGGACAACATAAATATCCAAATTACAGTGCAACATGTGTTTGACATACATCCCTTTATGGTGATACGGCACAAAGTGTGTAAAGGAATTATGAATTAGTATGCAAGAATGAAATTTTGAGGGGATGATGTTGCTAAATCATAACTGAGTATACCAGTGAAAAATAACAATACGGGTTTGACAGTTGTGAGAATAGCTCTGCAGTCTACTGTAAACATAGGGGGTGAGCTGAGCAACATGGCGAACTGTCCACATGCCACTGAGCGAATGTGGAAACTTTGACAAGGTTTTGTTTTGTTACACATTCATTGTGTGTGCGCGCATGCATGCATGCATGCATGCACACACACACACACATGAAACAAAGAGAATGGACTGTGGCTAATACACATGTGGGCTGCACCAGTAACTGTTATGGATAGACAAACAAGTGACCTTCAACAAGGGATGAAAAACATCATAGCAGATTGATAGCAGTGAGCTCGTTCATAGAAATGATGTTAATTTAATTCCTTGGCTTCTCTGAGATGAAGATTTGTAACGTGTGTACACTCTTTGTATATCATCCTTATGGTGATAGTTTTATAGGTTTGAGATGTGATATGCATGTAGCATGCACAGGGAAATGTGATTGTCAAGCACAGGAATGGATAATATTAAAATCAGTTTTATGGAACTTAATTTGTTAGATTGTTTGGAATGATTGAACTGGCTCAGGATAGGTTTCAGTGGTTGGTGCATGTGCTGCTTGTGATTATTGTTTATATTCCAAAACAGTGCATAAATACTTACGCTGTTGAAAATCTGTCAGATGACAAGCAGTTTTAGTTAACTGCACTGCTGATTATAAAACAGTTTAATCCACCTGGAATTGTTTGTTTTGAACTCTGTTTTCTTTTAACTTCAATATTCCAAACAACGAATTGAACCACATCAATATTTACATAAATTAAATAAATTTTGTTGCCAGGTTGCAAATACAAGTTTACTGTATGGTCATCGCAATGATGTATACATCTATACTTTGGATGACCTGAAGTATGCCAACACGTTATATGATGTTCGTGTCTACTTGAGGTCTGCATTAGCATTAGGAGAAGATAAATGGTCAGCTCCAACTATAAACACCTTCAGGACAAAATCTACCTGTGAGTACACAGACAACTTGTCTTCTTGTTGACTGCCATTTATATGTTGTCATTTTATGTCTCAATGCTTTTACACTTACGTTACGAACTTTCATGGTTGTTGTTGCTGCTGCTGCTGCTACTGCTACTGTAATGTAGAGTGAAGTAGATCAGTTTGAAACATTAAGAAAAGCTTTGGGATGGTACTGGGAATACCACTTTCCTTTTGTGCAGTTTTTTTAAGTGCTGGCTGTATGTTGCACATGCCATGTCTTTTCAGTGTGTACTTTTGAAGTACACTAAGATTCCATTAATTCAGCTTGCATGGGCCTGGATAGGTGCTAAATTATCAAGTATTCCACATTGTCAGACAGTACATACACTGATGGGTAATTTTTTGTTGCTACTCCTGTACTTGGGCTGTACAACTAATCAAAGGAGTATTCCATGTGGATACGTCCTTTGGCTGCTTGTTCAGGGTCATGAGGGCCCTCTGCTTTGTTTTCTGAGAGTTTTCATAGCTGAAGAAGCTGATGGAATAGCAGACAAGGGGACGGGAGATAACACAATGATTGATGTACAGACTCTCGTGAAGGCCTGTTTCTTCCTGGTAATAAACAAAACCTCCATTTTAGGGACCAATCTTCGCAAGTGCTGGATTATCATACTTTCAAATTACAAGGTATTGCATTAATGGAATTTGCTGTATTTTAATCTTGTAACAGTATTTGGAATGAACAGTCACATTGCAGTTCATTTTTGTCTCACTGTTACTGTGTCTCTATTTAACTTCTGTGCTGTCATTCTGATGCCTAAATAAGGATTTATTATCACACAAGTTCTTACCTCTTCCACAGTTTCAGTTTCCATTCTAACTAGATGGCATGGTCATTCATTATCTGCCACTTTTCTGAAAATCCATTGCGCCATTGCAGTGCATAATGACATAACATGTGAAGGTTTCAGTAGCAGTTTTCTGCAGTTCCGAAACATTTAATGGTGACCCATTCCTCACTTTTTCACATGAAGCATGTTCACAGCAGATTGGTAACTTGCTTAAAAAATTTTTATTTTATGTTGCATCAACACAGTGGAGCAAGGTTTGGCACCTGACCCATGGGGAAGGTTTTGTGGTGACTAGGGGAGAGAGAGATTTCCATTGGTCAGCAGTTTTGGTCAGGAGTTGCATGCACACTCTTGTTCTTTGATAGCCACTGCTGCTCTATAAGTATGGTAAAACCAGAACTAAATTAAATCATATAGCTTTCTACTGTTAGTGTCAGGCTGATAATAAAGGACTGTGATTATATTACTTGGAATCTGTTGTACAGATGCTTAATCCGGTTCTATTTCTTCTGTACTGTTGTTGTACATGAGTTATACTTCATGCGTTTTGTGAGAGCTTGTCACTCCTGATATTCATGGGGGGTACGAACAGAACAGAACTCATTGTAAGTTGGAGAGCATTCATTAATATGTAGCTGTTCGCGAATCATATATGTGTGTATATGTGCTTTGATGTTCTTGCTTATGTAAGACAAATATATTCCTTTCAACTGTGTTTTAACCAACTTTTAACTTATCCAAGTTTTTCTCTGTCATGAATATATTTACAGGTCCTGGTGCAGTACCAAAAACTGATATTGGAAGTTTTGAAGTGTCTGGTGGCTTGCCGAATAGAGATGTCTACATTTACTGGCAACAAATTCCTCACTGCCAAAAAAATGGAAATAAATTTGAGTACAAAATTATATCTGTGGAGGAAAATGGATATAAGAGGTAGTACATGTTATCTCTGTGGAGCTTTAAGTCCAAGGGAACTTCCAGATTTCTGTAATCAGGATTTCTTTACATGTGATACTGCCTTGAAAATACCTCTCTCTGTGTGTGTGTGTGTGTGTGCGTGTGAGAGAGAGAGAGAGCGCGTGTGTGTGTGTGAGAGAGAGAGAGAATTAGTAGGAATTCTTTACTGTGGTGTATATCTGAATTGTACTATTCACAGAAGCAGTTATATGAACGTGATATTTAGGTTTGAGGTTTTAAACTTTTATGTTGGCACGTCCCTAGTTGTCCACTGTTGCGCCATCTTTAAGTGAGAATTTGTATAGGCCCAACCATTTCACTGGTTGCTGTACTTGTGTGCTTTTGTATATACCTCCCTGATGATGACCGCGTGAAGGTTACAACAGGATGGAAGAACATAAGTGACAAATGATTACTTATTACTGATTGTGCAGTTTGTTGGATTAAATACTGTATAATTTTTTATTATTATATTGTTTGGTTATAATTATTGTATCTTTTACACCACCAGAATAGTTACTAATTTTTATGGAGACTGATGAAAATGAAATGCTGTATTTTCCCAATGTACATTAGCCCAGTGTATGAGATGGCTTCCCTGCACAGTCTTAATTTGCAGGAAAATCCTTCTGAAGAACATGTGTAACTATATGCATAATTATAAAGTGACTGCCAGTTTTCCATATTATGAGTTAGGACAATATTTTTATGTTATATTCAGGTAATTATAGTAGTTGGTGGCAATTAGTGCTCTTGTTTTTTCAGTCTGTGGTTTCCTTTATGGCATGTAAGAATAAGAATATTACTTAACCTGGTCTTTGCTAGTAGTGTAGCCATGCCCAACTCATTTACTGGTTATAAATCTAAAATACAAGAAGGATTTAGTCCAATCAGTGGTCCGTTGTTTGTATTATTGAAGACAGTACATCAGTTTCTATTCATTACAGATCACTGACACCGAATGAAACAACAAATTCATATGCAAAGTTCAGAGGAATAAGCTTCAATAGCTTCCGGTTTAAAATTGTAGCTTCAAATGAGCAATGTCATTCCGCGGATGTGTCTGAAGTGTATGTACCAAGCAAGACTGAAAGTAAGTGTTTTTTTCAATCACATAAAATATGACTAGTTTAGAATGTATAAAAGATGAAGCCTTTTTTTTGTGTCAGCACCATATGAATGCTGGGGGCCTAAACCTTTGTGCCTTCTAAAATTTACTGTTAGGTACATGAAGAATCAAGAGAGTTATTGATGCATTTTGATTAATTACAAACTGTATGTTTTGGTGGAGGGAATATCCACTACCATATTTAAATTAAATGCAAATTTATTACATTTGTTGAGTTAATTGTATTCATCAGTGTTTTGATATGTGCTGCTGATGAAGTAGATGCAGGGTGAGATGTTTTAAATTTCATGTAATCCAAAATGCACTTTCTCATTTAAATTTTAAGAGCCATGATCTTATGGATGGATTTGTTTGTAATGTTAAGGGTGTTTACCTAAAAACATGCAGAATTTAACTCTTTATTTAAAATAGAGCAAGGTCATTCATTACTGTGGTAATTAAACTCTGTGTGGTAAGCTTGTAAGCTTTCTTTCCAACATGGACCTAGATCTCACTTCCAGTAGCACTGCACACTCTCCTCCTTTTTACTATACAAGATATGTTGTGTGAGGTGCTACTTTTCTTCCTCAAGTATGCACTTAATACATTCTGTGAATCAAAGAGTCTTGTTGTCTGACATGGGCTTCAGAGGTTGACATTCTGTTCTTTCATCTGTTGTCCAGTATTTTGAAATCAGACCTTCCACAAACAGAATTTTAAAGAACAAGTTTTCAAAATTTTATCACATTATATTCTGTACACTACAAGGGCATTTGGGTGCACGTGGTGGTGCAGTTGGTTGAGGTACTGTGCTACAAGCCGGAAGGTCACAGGTTCAATTCCCGATGGTGCCATCGGAGTTTTTCATTGACATAGTCCTCCTGACCACAGTATGGCCCCGGGGTTGACTCAGCCTCTAACAGAAATGAGCACCAGGAATATTTCCTGTGGGGTAAAGGCACCTTCATGTGCTGATTGTCTTGAAATCTGGGAACCTCAACCTCTTGGAACCCTCAGGGCCTGTCCAGGCTTGTAATGGGGTTGTTTTACCTGTCTTATAAGGGCATTTGGCACTGAAGTATTCAGATGTCTCTTGAACAGTGTTTGATAACATCCTTTGCCTTTCACTGACACACACACCCACATGTAATATCCAGTCTTCTGAATCAGCTTCTCTGTGTGTTTATTGTAGTCTGTCACATTTGACTGGCTTCTGTTCTTTCCCACTCTGTAGTGACTGTGGTAGGTTAAAATCTTGGTGATGGTTCTCTTATCACCATTTCATAACTGTTGTCAGACATGAATTCTGCCTTTTTGTTTCTCCCATCTTGGATCTTTTATTTGCTCATTGAGTGTCAAAATCCACATACGCAGCCTGTGTTGTGTGTTTCTAGAAAGTGTGCAAGTGTTGCAGTATTGTGGTAATTAATCCAACCATTTTGTTTATCGTTTAGTGTAACTCGTAGAGTTGCAGCATTTAGAGTGTTTGTGTGATGGGTGTGGGTTGAATTTGTGAGTCCTCACTTGTGTATACGAGAAAATGTCACAGATGTCCGGCACTATTCATGTAACGAGTTTTAAATGTAGGGCTAAAAAATGGAGAAGTACTGAATATGAAAGAAGGGTCTGTATATGTCAGCTTATTGTAATCATTGAAACATATGTCTGCAAGTAAGTGCATATTCCTCACTGGTAATAGTGTGACTGAAACATGTGTTTACATGACCCTTTATTTCAGAAAATATAGTCTTCTTGTAGGTTTTGGGATGATCCCTGTCACCATAAACAAACTAAAGACAGTATATATATATATAATTATATTTATCATCATCAGTTGCTTGATACCAAGGCTTGATGGGTGATTGAAATTAAGAAAGACTGTCTCTTGAATTTAAATTAAGAAATTTTCTCTCTTAACTTTTAATTCTGTTGTGTGTACCTGTTTACTGGTTGGAACATGGGTTGAACCCATTTCCTACTAAAACATTATTCGAGGCACTCCACTACTATCTCACAACCTTCACACTATTTTGGGGTCTGTAAACACTTAAAAGTGGTTCCCTTTGACTGATGAAATTTTTCGATATTTTTCCACCAGAAACCTTTATTCCTTTCTTCTGTTATTTCGTTGGCATTTTTACTCATTGGCACTTAACCCAGTGCACTGTAGTCAGCATGACTCAAAAACCACTGTCATTACAAACAAATTTCACACAGTTTTCAAATTACAGCAAGTTGGCTTAATATTCTGTTCATAATGTTATGAAATTTATTGCCATGCAGACATGAACTGAGATTATGCTTCGTGTAGCAATGTAAAGCAGCACGTAGCAGCAAGAAGTGTAGGGAAGAATGCATTCAGAATTTGTACACGTGTTGATGTACAAGTATATACCAGTCAGTAACTTTTTTTTTTAAACTGCAAAACGTGTGTTCACTGCAAGAGCAGCACATGCCTATCCATATACAACAGTCCCTGATACTGTGTGAATTCAGGTAATACGTGATTATTTCACAGTGGTTGCTGATCATATACACTGACACAACCAGTGCCCTTCGTTCAGGTACAGAACAGTTTGGAATATTAAATCTCTTGACCCCTTTCATGCTGAATTAGCAAACTAAATCCATTTCATTACTGTGCAGTGAACTGATCGCTAAGAGTTAGACAAAATGCTTATATGGGATGAAAGCCATAGTTTCATCTTTACCAAGGCCGTGATGTGATACTTATGAATTTTTTTGTGAGTGTGTGTTTAGAGGTACTGTTGCACAATTCCATACTGTGTAGCAAAGCTGGCACTGAAGGTCTAATGGAGGGAACAAATTAATGTAAACCATGTTTTTCCTAGTGAATGGTTTACCACAAGTTCTTATAATTTGAATGTTTATTTACAGTTCCAGCAGAGCCAGTTTCATTCACAAAAATTGCACTTAGTAAGACTGAGTATGAACTTTCTTGGAAACCACCAGCCTCTGACAGAAATAAGATAGAAAATTACACAATATTTTGGTGTAACCATGATCGAGATAGACCATACCAGTGCACGGTAAGAATGTTTTTCTTGTCTTGGAAATGAATAAAACACATTGGAAGAACTAGATCATTTGATACTTAAGTGGCTTGTTGCAGACATGAAAGCAGCATTCAACTCCATTGCATGTAGGATAGCTCCTGTTATTTCATTTCTTCATAATTGTCGTGTAGTTATATTTTCTGTTATTGCATATACTTTTATTCATGGTGGTTATTATTTAAAGTATGCTCTTCCATAGTGGTCATTTCATCAGTTGCTTCGATAGATATTGGTAATAGGATATGAAGTTGTTGCTAAAAAAATGGTGAATGTGTCATGTCACGTAACTGTTAGAGTTGGAATTAAGTGCCCAGTGTACCGTGCAAAAGACAGGTTTTAAATGGCCACCCATTATTTTCCTTGTTCATGACCGACGACTCAGTTGACATTGGTTTTCTCAGCATCACACACTCTGCATCGACTGTAGTCTGCTTTTAGCACCAAAGGATTAGCAACACTAGCAAATGAATGTACAGTACTTTAAATTGTATATATTTTACAATTTTTAGCATTTTTATGTGCGTACGTATTATGACATGGGTGCCACCAAGATTTCCTGCAGGGGTATTGGGAAGGCACAGTTTGCTTGCAGTACCAGCTTTATTGAAGATGTTACTAAAGGTGTTTTAGTCAAGACTAAAGAAGAGCATTTATTAAAGAAATTTTTTTTCTGTTTGATTTTTCTTATCAGTTCTTTCACTTTTTACTAATTTTCCCCTCCAAAACTTTGGGTGTGGGGGGATGCCTGCCTTGCCTTGCCTTACCTTGCCTTGCCTTGCCTTGCCTTGCCTTGCCTTGCCTTGCCTTGCCTTACCTCCACCCCTATCCTCCTGCACCCATGTAGTAATGATCATTTGTGCATGTTCCATGTGTTGTCTTGCTTGTTTTCCACCCATTTATACGTACGCATACGTTTTTTACACCAAGTAAACATGGGAAGCAAAACGCAGTGTAAGGCTTCAGGTTTTCATGGCATTTGGTGATCATATGTGATCTTATTTTGGGTTTATGTGCAGTGTAGTGGTTAATTGTTCTGTGGGATGACTGAATTGGTTTATGTGGATTCCAAAGTAATATGGAGGGGAAAAATTTTGTAGCTCTCATGGGATGGTTTGTGGTGGTTTGGCCAGTCACAGCTACAGAGGGCAGAAAGAGGAGATAGGATTATTCTGAGCCATTGGGTGCTGACATTTGAAGAACAGCTCAAAAAAGGCTGTTTGTGAAATAAACACTTTATTTACTCTTGTTGTGGGTTATTAGGTGTACACACTTGGAAGATTTCCCATCGTAACGTTACTTATTTTTTAAATTTGCCAACATTTGGTTGTGTTCTGGGATTTTATAAATTAAAAATCAGATATAAATATGTTGAATTTTTTACTGGTTTGGTGAACTACATTAGCCTTTATGATGTGACATTTAACTCGCATTGTAGCCACAAACTGCCCATGCCTGCATCTGTGCAGGACAATGTTTACCATTTCATCTGTGAAGAGTTACATTTCATAGGTGACAGGCATGCTGTTCAGACAGTAGAGGTTAATAAACAAACCACAGCTGTGGTTTTCACAAAGGAAGTGTTGGGAAAAGGAGGTCTTTTTATTCCATTGCATTAACTTCTGGTCCCACCCCCCTCCCCCCCACAGGACCTACGCGGCATACTGGGCCTACTGACAATACCGGTGCAAC
>Ga0123354_10013451_pt1 | contig 12694 bp, 6 predicted proteins | sample TergutLab28metaG_2_FD_97872 | JGI IMG/M metagenome (GOLD analysis project Ga0123354, IMG submission 97872) | Labiotermes labralis P4 segment gut microbial communities from Petit-Saut dam, French Guiana - Lab288 P4 | ecosystem: Host-associated > Arthropoda: Insects > Digestive system > Gut ... | reverse complement strand
AGTAGTGGGTCTGGAACGGGGTCCACTCAGCCTCGTGAGCCTCGTGAGGTCAATTGAGGAGCTACTTGAATGAAAAAAGTAGCGGCTCCAGGTCTAGAAAACAGAGATTGACGGCTGTGGGGAACCGTTGCGCTGACCACGTGACACCCCTCTACCGCAAAAGTTGGCACTAACTTCGCCGACCGGCGGCGGCCGCTCTGTCGTTATAGTTCGCGTGCGCACTAAGGCCACGGAGTTTAGTTTAGTTTAAATAATTCATCATTCGACGATTCTTGTCATGCCAGGCTGTTGCACGTTCAAGATTAACTACATTTGTTGTCCTCGGTTTGTAATGTCTGATAGCGTTCAATATTACCAGCCACTGCTTTCAGAAGCTCATTGTGCACATTTATTGCTCAAATAACTATATCTCTCTTCATGTCTTGGGGCCTATTAAGCTTATAAATGAGCATCAAGTGATATTATTCTATAAAACACTTCCAAAATTTCTTACGACATTCCAAACATTTTAAAAATGCAAAACATTATCCGAAAATTCCGTCACTTGCTCTGATATTACCCAATTAAAATGGAGTGGAAGGAATGATTTCGAAAAGGGGCATATAGGAGTTCTCGTGTGTCTACATATTCATTGCAGATAGAACTGTAAATCTGAACTTATTGGTATAGAGATTTGATTTGTTTATTTACTTATTTATATCTTCTGGTGTGTCACTGGGCTGCATCTTCAGCGTAGACAGAAATATATGTTTGAGAATTGATCATATTGCATATCTCAATTGTTATTCATTTATTAAATAATTTATTTCTGAGTTTCCATGGTCACTGGTTTACATATTCATAGCAGATATGACAGCTAATCAAATTAATGATATTATTTATTTATTTGTGCCTTCTGGTGTGTAATGAACTATATCGCCATTGCAGACAGCACAGTTAATCATATTGTATATTTTTTTTATTTTTTACGCATTTTTTCGACATTCCTCTGCTTATTATTGCAGCTAGACCTGTTATTTATTACATTCATCGTCTCATTTATTTAAGTGTATGTTTATTGATGGTTCCTTTAATCAGTCAGTGGCTAAGACGATGAAGCTTCAGGTGACCTAATTAATAGTCAGTCATAATTTGCAGGTAATGTGGCCGGAAGCCGTCGTGGCCCTAGTTGAGTTTCCTCCCCTTCCACCTAATTTGCCTAAGGGGCTGAAGTAAACCACAAATATATTAATCCTGCGACCGAAATTTGTACCCGCGGTCTGCCAAGTAAGAAGCTTGAGAGGTATTCACTCACCCGAGATATTTGTATACGAATCTCATATGAGATTAAAATACGCTATTTTCTAACTCACATTACACAACTCTTTACACTTATAAAGACTTAATCCTAATGTCATGATTATACTTCCGGTAATTAGATATAAGCTATTAGCAAGGCAGACACTGTACGTATAAACGTAATACTGAGGCGCGGTTTTGGAACACTTGTTGCAGTGGAAAAGCAGTAAGTGTTATGTATTATGAGTGTGTGTTTGTAGCCTTAAGTGTCCAGCTGCAATGCGCATGCGCCATATTGTCATCTGTGGCCTGCCCCGCTCTACAAAATTTTTCCATTTTATCTCATAAAAGGCACGATTTTTTTTTAAAAAAAGGTATTGAACATAAAATGCGTGTTTTGATTTCCTCTACAACTTTTGTCTGTAATATTTCTCATTCTAAGAAAAACTGAGCGAGATATGATCAACAATTTATGTTGGTCTTCATGTAAAGTGCCCTTAGTTCTTGTCCGAAATATAAGAAACTTGAGTGCTATTGACTATTTTTTTTTAAAATACTCAAGTATAAAATTTCGTGAAAATCTGTCCAGTGGGAGCCGAGTTGCTGCATGCGGACTGACGGACGGACGGACATGACGAAGCCAATAGTCGCTTTTTGTAATTTTGCGAACGAACCTTAAATGTTTCAAAACTAATTCGGAAATATCAACGAAATTTGTTTTTTTTTTTTACCTAAAGTAGGCCTCGCAATTTCTAAACAGAATTCATGTTAAAAACAAAAGCCTTATTAGAGTTTCACGAAAATTAAAATTCGGCCTGAACTAGAGCGATGAAGGTTAGAGCTGTTCTTATGTACGCCATTGAATCGTACGCGGTAGAGGAGGTATAGTTCCACTCATTCTTATCGTCGGTAATATCTGGAGGTTTGTGGGTTACCTTCACGCTGCGGCCGCTCTATTTCCGAGTAAGAAGACCGTGCTACTTACTGAATGGAGTAATGGGTGGGCTGCATGGCCGGTTTTGGCCTTTAGAAGACCTTAAAAATTCCTGCTGCATTTGTAAATCGAACCAGTATTCCTCAATGGTCCAAACGCTGGTCTAGTTACTATATTGACTGAGCTACCAATGCTCCTGCCGCGACAAAAATACTTGAATTCTTACAAATATTTTTGTGTAAATGACAAATACAGAATTTCGTCGAAATCTGTTGAATAGTGTTACAGCTGAAACGTGCTGAATTTTAACAACACCAGCGGGTTTTTTTATACAGGTCGTGAAATTGGAGTGAGTAGATGTTAGCACTGGTAAGTTACTGAGATCGTCAGTCCCTCTGTCATTCTAAATACTAACCGAATATTCTTCTAGAAAACTCTTTGGTCCTGGACCTCTCGATCGTGAAAGTTCATCTTTGTGATGCCACACAACTCGCGCCCCTCCGATACCCGATAACCGCTTTAGCGCGCGGCAAAAGTCAACCCTCGGAAATGAAGCAATTCCACACAGGAACTGTGCCTCCTCATTTCCTCCGCAAATGAATTTCTTCTCTTGCGGTGGTGTCGTGGTGCATTTTCTTAAATAGGGTCTCGGGGTCGTCTCCAGACCCTCTGGTCTGTTCACTAGGTTGTTCTTTAGATGGCCGTTTTTGGTCTCCTCTCACTTTTTTAAAGAATGGTAGTAGCCTGATGAGGCGGCAAAACACTCTTTTGGTACGTGTCTGAATACCTCTCCTTTCAACTTATAAACCAGCTGAACAATTACAACAAAATCTGAATGAACGTTGTGCCACTGGAAGCCACCCCAACTGCATTCACACTGCAGCTTGTCTCACGACAGGTCCAGTGCCTCTTCCAAAACAAGTTCTCTACATAGTGCAATCTAGTGTTTCCACTCGCAATTTCCAGTACCATGTCTTTCCTTAAGGTTCCCCAGTAACTGCTTACGTTTTCTTCATCATCTCCCCGTCACTTCTATCCTTCCATCTATATTTCCTTCCATAACGCTTTTTAGAAGAGAGTACCTATGCAAGATGTGACCAATCCAGTTAGCTTTCCGTCTTTCTAATGCTTGTAGTATATTCGTTTCCTTGTTTACTCTTTGTTAGCACTTCCTTCTTTCTTACACGATCGGTCTAACTGGTCTTCTCCACTTCAACTATGGCACTTTATGGTAGTTTCCTCCAGTAGCAGAATTTCGCTGGTAAGCCAACAGTTTTGCTTGTAGCGACAAATATTTACTCAGTTTAGGGCTGTAAAATGTTGCATGATGTTGCCCAACAGACCTCCACAACACTCTATAATTCTCCTCAATGTATTTTTGCAGAAGGTAAATATAGTGTCTTTGCGAAAAATTTGTTTTGCTTTCTGGGTGATGGCGATAACGGGTTAGTTACTGAAGCTAGATATTTGAAAATAGTAGGAAGCTAAAACACCATCAAACTTGCTTATTACATGTAAATTATTTCGAAAAAAAAAGAATTATTCTTTCATAATAGTGTTTTTCTCTATTAATTACATAATGGAATAAAATATAGTCTGACACGGGTTTTTATTAAATATTGTATGAAATTATATCTTTCAGCTACATTTTCAGCTTTTTAGAAAAAACCAACACCTAAAATGTACGTACGATAATAATACATACAACACCCATGTAAAATATACTAATACTCTTTCACATCCTTATGAAACATTTAATGTTTGCACATTACATAAATTCACCGAGATCACATATTTGCAACACCCAAAAGTTTCCTCAGATCAGAACAGCCCAAAACCACAACAGCTCAATTTATATCATAGTTTATAAATTTTAAAGATTTTATGCATTTATTTATCCTTATTTTTTATTATATTTCATATTTTAACATAACACACACACATACAAAAAGCTCTCCTAGATTCAGCCTGAAGATGGCTCTAGAAAGCCGAAAGATGTAGCTGAAAGCTGTAAATTCACAACTTATTTAATAAAAAGTTCTGTTAGACTGTATTTTACTACATTATTTAATTATTACTTCTGCTAACGACAAAAATCATTCAGGTTATAACCTAACTTTAACGTATATGGAACCTGTATGCCCAATGAATTCTTCACAATTTGTTGTTAATGTACATAATTATGTTATAACTTGTGAGACGAAAATCAGTTCTTATTAGGTAATATAAAAAATACCAACTTTCAATTGCACCATAATGATTACTGTTCAAAATGACCTCATCTCTTCTGTATGCAAAATACTGCCTGTCTACACAAATAATTACGAAATAATAGTGTTTCCTAGGGGTGACAGTTAGTGTGAAGGAGGTTAATAAGCATTGGCACTGTGCAGTGTCTTGAAACACTACAATGTTCACAGCGAGTTACAGGCGGATAGTCGGGCTCATCGTTCGTAATGACATCCTCAAATTGGGCCACAATATGTGGAACACTGTGTAGGGCTAAGCTACGTGTTTTCATAATTATTTTTCTCTGCGTATAATATTTCAATTTTATTTCTTTTACTGATGCAGCTATCTACATTTTGTCAATGATAGGCTGCAATTTTATTAAAATGATCGTAAATATTTGTCGTACAATAAATACAATGTTTTGCAGCAAGGATTTATATAGGTCATAGCTTTGGATGTTACATATAACCATAAGGTTACGTTAGTTTATCCATTTCTATTGTAGAGCGTGCCTTGTCTTATTTTCCTTTTATTTTGCGCGTTTTGTTGGTTATTTCTGGCGAACCATTCTTCGAGTTTAATGTGTGCGGTTGAAATGTATTTTGGACTTTTCTTTTGATTAGACCCGGCGTTGTTTTCAGCTGTGCTGAACGTGGATATGTGTGCTGTCTGGCTGGTTTTGTACCTGTGGTCGAGAGAGTATTAATTATACTTGAACTAGCATGAATGTATTCGCTGATAATGGTTCAAGAGGGCCCAAACCTGTCGAAAAAGCAACAGAAAGGGCGTAATGTTGATATCCATTCGTGAGTAATTTGATGCTTTTATAAGGAAATTATTATGTTCCTTAGTTGTACAGAAAAGTGACTGCTAATAAAGTTGTTGAAATAATTCTAAATATACTGGAAATCTTAAAGCAATCCAACGCAGGCACTAAACGGACTACTAGCGTGATGGCAGGCAGGCGTTAGCCGCTGTTCCATTTTGCCGTGAGTGTGTTTCCACTAGCTTTTTAATTCTAAAAGCATGCCAGACGGTAGTAGGTCTTCACTCACTGCTTTAAAGACGGACATCATTATGGTTTGGGGTGTGGAGTGTCCCGTTATCATACTGAAAAGAAGCATTACCTACGTTCTGTCGTAATTGGGCAGGAGTTAAAAAAAATGTTGTCAGTCTACCTGTTAAACAGCGACGTGAACTTGTCGTCTCCGACGGATTTAAGCCCATCATCGAATTAAGCACGAAACTTATCATCATGTGATTTCGCTCCATGAATTAACATAGGACTTTACAAAGACCAGTATGTGTTTGTGAATCTGAGAACTATCAACTGCGACAGCACTTTACAATCACTGGTACACATACAGCTATGGTAAGCAGTGGGTAGTCTGCTGATACATGTAGTTAATTGGGGAATATATTTCTTTCGTTATTCAATTTTAAAGATATTAATGGCAGCACTAAAATTATTTACACGTATTTCAATGAAAATAAAAACATTTATGAAGTGTTTATAAAGTTAAACTAGAAAAGTGCCAACTGCATGGTGTTTTTGTAGTGTACCTTGGTGCGGAAAATTTCACCCTTGCCCGAATACGATACCAGGACCTTCCAACCCATGGCGAGTCGTTATACAGACTGCCCTATCCTGGCCCACTCTACAGCACTGTGTTAAGGTCATAAAAACTTTATCGCTGAACAGAATGAGTTTGGGGTCTATGTTTCCATCCTGCACCCAGTGAAGCTACCAGTTCGTAAAATTACGTCTTGCTTCAAAGATCTGCGTCGGAAGCTTTGTGAGTCTCAGAGGTGTTGGACGGATGTGGATGAAAAACTTTTGTTGCTGTTCGGCCCTCACCAAGTACATTTTGGGATATGTCTCTAATATAGAGCTAATTTCTGTCATTTTTTGCTCCTACAGCCCAAAATGGAACCTAGTGCTGGATATATTTTCACACATTCTTTGCAAATTATTCTCCTGTGTGGAATTGGAGCATCCAGAATTTTCTTTTGAATTTATGATTACGCATCATTATTAACTCTTTAGCATAAAGGACAGCGGGAAATTATGTGATACTTTTTATTTCAATAGAGATTTTCAGCTCCATGAAATTTATCCAAACATTTTCGGTAAACATTCAGCTACTTCATGTTCTTTGACGTTTGCTACAGAAGCACAAATGTAACTGTGGTGCTCTGTTTACCAAGATTTTGTGAGCTGAAGGACAAAGCGCGCCATATTGAGTGCTGATATGGTTAGTTAGGGGACTTGGCCAAGTAAACCCAAGAGCTTTGTACATGCAAGTTTGAGTCTATGGACAGAGAAAGAAATTCCTACCAGCTGAGGGACTGTCATCTTCTTTGTAAGGACTGTCTATATACAGTCACCTATGCCAAAGGTTAGTGGCATATTGCGAAGATCTCGGCAATGGATGCTAAATTTAAAACTAGAGGATCAAGTTAAACCTTTTAATACTTGTTTTTGCAACGGATTTCAAAAGCTATTATCTAAATTGGGCTAATTCTGATTTTTCACTTATTTTACACCTCCTTTGGTAATGCAGACTATAGCGTCAACCGGCAGCGTTATTTGAGAATAATCAGTTGGGAAGGTTGTGGAAGGAAGTGGTCGTGGTCTGATGTAGGGCAATATCCCCGCCTCTGTTCGAACGACTGCTTGTCACTTATCCCACAGCGATGCAGAACATTCTATGAATATTAACGATAATTTGAGTTAAACATACGCTGAGATTTCAGGCTTTCACGGAGGTATGATGCTGTGTAGTTCGGTGTATATTGACTGACGTTTCGAAGCTACGTCTTTCCTTCATCTTCATGCAAGGATAAAACGGATTCATCGGATGTCCCTGCAATATCTGTATCCCGTGTCACTGAGACCTTTGTACCTGTCTACCAGGCGACATGTCTTTGGTAGACCGTGCAAACTGAGCCAACATATCCTTCCGGAATGTTAATCTCCACCACACAACAAACTCTCAATATGTTGTCTGAAAATCGCGACTTATACTGCCTGACTGAGCACTGAACGTGAATGGTAAATCCGTAATATCTCGGATAGGCTGGAACGTACAATTATCTTTCAGTGTTCAGTCAGACAGCGTAACCAGTATTTTGTGCATATTGTTGAACAGAAATGTTTGACTCTAGGGTTCAACTTTTGGGGTGCACCAGACTACACAGCCGCAGTGTCTGTCCGGAGGGAAGGCGCCCAGTGTGGGGGGGCAACAGCAGCCCCCAGGAGCAGCAAGCTTTTTCTCCTTGCAGCAAGCTCAGCTTCCTGACAAGACACCGCCGAGACAACAGCAGGAAGGTAAGCAGAACTTCGCGATGTCATGAAGTGAAGTACTCGCGTTGCGGAGATATGTCTCATGAAGACCTTTGGACCAAACTGTCAAACTGTATGGCATTACACTGCAAAGACCTACTCACAGCAGACATATCCATGGGCATAGTGGCCTTTATTACGCAGAGACATTGTAACACACATTTTTCTTAAAATAAAAGAGTGGCATGGGTGACCTTGTATTTCCAGTTGACAATTTGTTTCCACAACACGATTTTTGTGCAGGCTTAACAATTTCCACTTTTTTTTTCTGCCGACATCTTTAGGATTCCAGAATTCCTATATAAATTTCTATGTATAAATTCCTTCCAAAGAAAAACCGGAAAGGTATATCGATAGATTAAAAAAAATGGAAAATGCGGAATATATCAAATATTGGGGTAGCATTATAACAAAGAATACAAGACGTACACGTGAAATTAAGTCCAGGATTGCTATGACAAAAGGAGCATTCAACAAGTAGGAAGCTCTTCTCACCAGCGAAGAGGACTTGAGTTTAAGGAAGAAATTAGTGAAATGATAGATTGGGAGTGTAGAAATGTATGGTACTGGAGCTTGGACACTTCGGGAAGTAGATCAGAAGTAACTGGAAACAGCTGAAACTTGGCGCTGGAGAAGGATGGTGAAGAGCAGTTGGACCGATAGTGTGAAAAAGAAGAAGGTAACAAAGCCGAAACCAGTGACCTTGAAAACTTGTATATGTGTTGCGGTAGAGAGCGTTTTAATATAACATTTGGTTAACAGAACGGGGATGAATCACACGTATTACATAGAGTCAAGAATGAAAGAAACGTCCTACATACAATAAAAAGTAGGAAGGATAAATTGGTTACTCACACATTGCGTAGAAACTGCCTTCTAAAACACGTTGTAGCAGTAAAGATAGAGGAGAGAGTAGAAGTGATGAAAAGTGGCGGAAGAAAAGGTAAACAGCTACTGGATGGCCTTATAGAAAATAGATGGTACTGGATATTGAAAGAGGAGGCATTAGATCTCGCCCTGTGGAGAAATTGCTTTGGAAGAGGCTATGGACCTGTCGTAAGACGGACTGCAGAATGCTTGAGCTTTAAATCGACGGCTCTTGTAATCTTTAATGTCTTCCAGTTTGTGACTTACCAGTAGCCGACCAGTCGATGCTGTAGGTACAGTCGATATACTGACAACAACTTAAGTAAGCCATATATATATATTAGATAGATAGATAAAACCAACAAGATGCAACAATCAGATGTTTATTATCAACACTGTCTAAACACGTTTCGGGCAACATTATGCCCATCTTCAGGAGAACAAAGACCGTGTGTTAGTGCATGTGGTGTGCTGCTCTGTAACAAGCGGGGAAAAAATAGATATTAGCCGTAACGTTTTTTGTGGGGTAATGTGTAGTAAACCTATTTGGGACTTCCTGTGTATATGCGAATGTCGTGTGCAAATGGGTGTGTCGTAACGTTGGACTGGTATCTGCCTCGTACGATTTTCAGGTCTGGTGTATCGGGAGCGGGTGTTCTGATGCATGCGTTGTGCCTGTTTGATGGGAGGGGTGTGTGGTTCAGGTGTTATTAGGTGCTCTAGGAGGAGTATGCCGGTGATGGGCAGGTTGGTACTGGGGGGTGGAGATTTAGTGTGAAATCGGCTACATACCTGATTCTGCTGGATGTGGTTGGTAGCGGCTGTGGGGCACCCTACAACGCAGCGCCCCACAGCCGCTACCAACCACATCCAGCAGAATCAGGTATGTAGCCGATTTCACACTAAATCTCCACCTCCTATACCAACCTGCCCATCACCGGCATACTCCCCCTAGAGCACCTAATAACACCTACACCACACACCCCTCCCATCAAACAGGCACAACGCATGCATCAGAACACCCGCTCCCGATACACCAGACCTGAAAAACGTACGGGGCAGATACCAGTCCAACTCTACGACACACCCATTTGCACACGACATTCGCATATACACAGGAAGTCCCAAATAGGTTTACTACACATTACCCCACAAAAAAACGTTACGGCTAATATTTACTTTTTCCCCGCTTGTTACAGAGCAGCACACCACATGCAGTAACACACGGTCTTTGTTCTCCTGAAGATGGGCATAATGTTGCCCGAAACGTGTTTAGACAGTGTTGATAATAAACATCTGATTGTTGCATCTTGTTGGTTTTCTCTCTCTCTCTCTCTCTCTCTTCACAACATGATTTAGTCATTTGTATTTTCAGGTAGCAGACAGAAAGACGAAAAGTGCTAACGTGAGGGGTAGGAAATATTGTAGGATTTAGTCTGCTGTTAATTTCTTGCTGAACTCATATTGGTTTGTGATTTTTTCCTTGAAATATTCCAAATTTACCACATTTCCAAAAGTTATTATCGTATTAGCATTGTTGCCCTTACATTACGAGTCCCCGCGATAGAGCAGTCGGTATACCGACGAGGCTACGGGCTGGATGGTCCTCGATTCGAATTCCGGTGACAAATTTTCTACCCAAAAATGTCCATACTGGATCTGGGGCCCAAGCAGTCTTTTTCTACCATGGATACAGGTGGTCTTTTCCGGAGGTAGAGCGACCGAGATGTGAATTTGACCACTTACCTTCATCTAGTACCGAGGTTAAGAACGAGTGGAGCTATAACTCTTCTCCCTCCAACGCTTTCATAACTTACACAGGTATAGCATTGCGTATGCACCTTTTATCTCGACAGTATTATTGTTGGTGAATTGTGTTGACAAGACATTAACATGCACTTACACATACAAGTAACTCTCTCGACCTTTACGTCAAGACGAATTTCTTTAGTAGCAACTAATAGATCTTCTGTGTTTACTGTATTAGTGATTACGCTCTCATCCTATAAAATAGCACCCTTAGTGTTGAGCAGAAACTGGTGTGTTTCATTCTATTTCAGTCTGTCCTGCCTTTGTTGAAGCCTTCTTGTGACACATTTCTGAAGCAAAGTGAAAAGTAATGACCATAAAGCATCTCCTTTTTTCAGACCATTATAAATAGGTAATATGTCAGATAAATGCATGTTCATAAGACCTTAGGTGCAGGTATTGTTTTAAATCAGGTTGTAAAGTTGAATAGCTCATATGTGGGCCTAAACCTAATATAGTGAAAATGTTACACGGTCTCTTCGTCACATACAGGATGTTCTTGAAATCCGTACTCAGCTCCGCCACTGACTACACATTTTTGTGCAGAATATCCAAAGATTTTGCACAAAATCACATTGATTACGCCACATAAGATATTTGGTTTCTAAGTTAATTATCGACAAAATGTTTTCACATAGCTGCAAAATGCATTGTTCATCAGTAGTTGTTGTTGACATTAATTTTAGAGCCTTGTTATTTGTGTTAATGTCGTGTTAAAATTTAGGACAATGCCTGGCATATTTATAGGTACATTCACATCGTGGTCATGTTAACACTATGGCGACATTTTGTCCATTTATTTTCATATTCTGGTCAAGTTGACATTTACATTAAGCAAGGACAACACTTCTCAGAATATTGTCTGTTATTATCCTAGATTTTCTTTCGATTAGTTTTTATTTCCATTTCCGTATGTCGTATTGAAATATGAGTTCAACAGTCGAGGTTTGTTATGGTTGTAGACATCTATTAGGATGCTTCGTGACCTTCGTCAGCATGACCTTCACGTGTGTTTTGCCTACAGCAGAATCGTTCTTCAGTGCCTATCTGACAGTGACGAAATTACTTATCTTTCCTCACACGTTCATTATCCCATTCACAAGGCCACAGCTTGTGCCATACCCCACACCCTTTTGTGCCATGTGTTTCCTTCCGTTTAGGTTTTCAGAAAAATTTTGAGCATATGCCTACCCTTCGCATTCCTCTCATGCCTACTCATGCTATACCTATCGAGTAGAGATGTTTCTGTGCAAAACCATGAAGAAGTATGGGGAATGGAGGTATAGCTCCACTCATTCTTAACTTTGGCGCTAGATGGCGACGAATGGTCATCTTCGGGCTCCAACAGCTTTATCCCCAAGTACGGAGACCTCAGTAAACCCTAGAAGGAAGTCACGTTTTTTGAATATCCTTCCGTACTTGATTTGTTTCGTTATTTAACTCATCCACTTCACTATGTTGCCGAACTTTGGGTTGGTAGCTGCGGACTGTGTGCACTTGAGTCTGCTGTGGCTGCTGCTGGCAGTGACGCCGCTCTTCATGCGTTTTGTGTGTTTTATTTACAGGGAACATCTTCCACGAGTTTCGTCAGGCGCAGGAGTCGTGGTTGCAGGAAGGTAAGTGTACTGACCGAACTGTGGCATCTCTTAAAAGATTCTTTGAAAACAGGATGTTATTCAATTAACGAGCTTTCTTTGGTAATTATTTCTGGCTGTCTCCGGCAACAATTTAAAGATTAAGATATACAGAACTATAAATTTGGCCTGTAGTTTTGTATAGATGTGAAACTTGTCGCTCACATTGAGGGAGGAACGTAGGTTGAGAGTGTTTGAGAATAAGGCGTTGAGTAGGATATTTGGGCCTAAGAGGGACGAGGAAACAGGGGAGTGGAGAACGCTGTATATTGAGTAAATTAATGATCTGTACTCTTCGCCCAATATTGTACGGGTGTTCAAATCGAGAAGAAATGTAGCAAGTATGGGGGAGAGGAGAGGCGTTTACAGGGTTTTGGTGGACAAACCTGAGGGAAACCCAGGCGTAGTAAATTTCGCCACACCTGCATACGTGATAGGCCGATGCGAGAAGCCATTCTACGAGTGGACAGTCGCGGACTTCTCTGAACCATCTGAAGAATGTTCTCTCGTGTGTTAATCGTTCGTACAACCTCCCTTTCAGACTGCACAGAAACACCTGGAAGAGAACCAGTATCACGCAATGACTGGTGAATT
>Ga0123354_10013449_pt1 | contig 12694 bp, 3 predicted proteins | sample TergutLab28metaG_2_FD_97872 | JGI IMG/M metagenome (GOLD analysis project Ga0123354, IMG submission 97872) | Labiotermes labralis P4 segment gut microbial communities from Petit-Saut dam, French Guiana - Lab288 P4 | ecosystem: Host-associated > Arthropoda: Insects > Digestive system > Gut ... | reverse complement strand
GACATGGTTTACAGACAGTAGGCTGTCATCATGGTGCCGTCTGCTCTTGACATGGTTTACAGACAGTAGGCTGTCATCATGGTGCCGTCTGCTCTTGACATGGTTTACAGACAGTAGGCTGTTATCATGGTGCCGTCCGCTCTTGACATGGTTTACAGACAGTAGGCTGTCATCATGGTGCCGTCTGCTCTTGATATGGTTTACAGACAGTAGACTGTCATCATGGTGCCGTCTGCTCTTGACACACCAACCTAAATTTTAATTGTTACTTAGGCGAATTTTGCCTATTGTAGGATTTATAAATCTCATAATAATAACGTAGGAAACATTAGTCTGCCACTAGACCTGGTTGAATGGTAGGCACTTTCGGGTTTTATTCGGGAGCTCCTGGGTTCGAGTCTTGACCCTTAAAGAAGCTACAGTGACCGAGATATTACTTTGTTTCCCTCAGTTCCATAATGATGATGCACAGATAGTACACTTAATAATGTTAGGACCACTTTTCCCACTATAATTTCAAAATAATTCGTTGAGGTTTCTCGGCCGTTCGTGTCAGCACTGTCGAGAGGACCAGAAAGTTCAGCAGATAAATAAAATCTGCTCTCGAAGAGGTGTATGAACCAACTTCGTACATCTTCAGTTACTACAACATAATTTTTAATATCATGTTCACGTTGCCCTTCCATCCCCTTCTTGGTCTTCCAAAAGAACGTCTTCTAAGGGGATTCCATAGTAAATTCTGCATGAATTTCTCTTCTTCCTCACTTTACTCGTTCTGACATTGTGATCAACAATTCCTACAACTGGCACTAATACAGTACAACTATTGTTCTGCTGCTACTGCTACTACTACTACTACTACTACTACTACTACTACTACTACTATATTTACCACCACCACCACCACCAACACCACCACCATTACTTCTAGTAGGACTACTGCTACTAATACTACTAATACTAATACTAATACACTACTACTAATAATATTATTTAATATAGCTGAATTTTTTTTTAACCTGTGGGGCCGAACCTCATTTATCGCTCAGACTCTTATTAATGTCGCAGAATGTCCTCCTTTTACTGTTTTAGGTACAGTATTTGTTTAAAAATGCTAAATAAAACAGCCGTTAGTTCAAATTTCCTTTAAACTACTAGTCACAATAGAGTATTTTTTATTAATTTGGAAATATTATATTTCCTGTCTCCCTTATATCTCTGTTTAGGCAATTTTTTCAAATTGGGCTTAAAATTTTAAAAGTTCTTTATTAGTCTTATTAAATTCTTTCAAGTAGGGTTATTAAAATTTTGGAAGTCGATTTCATAGCTTTTGATAATATTACGTCTACATCCCAAACCATTTAAGACGACTTGAAACCCCATTCTGAGAATTTCAGAATTAAGGAGAGCTTTCAAAGCTAACACGCTCGAGTCTCGAGTATGATATTATAAACACGTGAGACTGTTTAGGTGCATTTTAATATTTAATAATAAATGATTATAATAGTTTCTATCAATTTTTCATTTAGTATTAACTAATTAACTTTGTTTTAAAGAAGCTCTATGACAGCTGTCCATCATGCCGCTGAAAGTAGAGAAACGAAATTTCTTTGCACACCAGAAGAATAGAAAATCATGGGTGTAACTGGAGAATAATGTTTATAGTCTGACTGCGATGAATTTCTTTCTTTTATGAAGGCAAAATCTCATTTGTCATCCATAACAAGACACGACCTTGCATTCGTGATCAATAAATTATAGATTTCAATTGTCTGTCACGTAAAGGGAAAGGAAACTCTGATGTAACGCTAGAAACTCTAGAGCGTATGTGGCGTGTATTAGTTGCAGTAAATATGTGACTTTATACCGGGTTAATCTTTTGGACTTAGGAAAATACTTACTTGAAATGTGTGGGATGTTGTGTGTGGAAGACAGATTACAAGCATCATTCTCAACCAACAAACACAGAAGGTAAAAAAGCAGTCTCGTTACAGGCCTGGAGTGGCCCAGACGGTTGCAGGAAGTTAAGGTTCACAGGTTTCATGACAACGGCACAGGATGGTGATAAAGTTGTCAGCCTTACGCACCGGCCGCCTTTACCTCCAGGAAATGTTCCTGGTACACATTTCTGTTAGAGGTTGAGTCGACCCCAGGGCCATAGTGCGATCGGAAGGATTTATGTCAATGAAAAATCCATTGACAGCAGCTGGGATCGAAACAGCGGCCTTCCGATTTGTAGCACAGCACCTTAACCAATATGTCACCCCTGTCCCCAAACACAGAAGGTGGTATGGTATAAAGATCGATACATGCCTTAAGTTGCTTAACCGTCAGTATCAGCAGCAGCAATTTTGTGCCTATTTGACATCCTCCGATTAAACTCTGAGTAGATCAGAAACTTCCATTTCTTTAAAGCGCGGTGGACATTATTGACCAATTTTTTTAAAATTAAGATCCCTGAAATTTGCTTAAGGAGTGTATTCACTTTTCAGTTCTCAGTGACTATTTCTTTAAACAACATTAACTGACTGGTCTTTATAAAGGAAGCTGACTATATTCTCTGTGAGCTCAAATCTATAATTTTACGTACAGTTGAACAGGATCATCACTCTGCAAAGTGATACAAGAACGTCCTCTAATTTTTCTGTCTAGCGTGCAATCCAGCAGCTTTATGGATACAAAAACTAAAGACATTTTCTGTGCATACTGAAAGTATTTTTTTTAACAACTCAAAATATTGTTTTAATTAATGTAATTGCTGAGTGTCTAGGATTGAAGGCACAAAAAAAGTCACGGGAAAATGAGAAGGCGCAAACAAACCCAACATCACACAATCCCATAATCCTGTAGTGGACAGAATGTGTGTCGCACGATTGATTCCAACGTTAGAGGCAAGTTCATTTAATGGTAAGCCTGTACATATATTAACAACATATGTTTAGCAATGACGTGTATTAGATGCTGTGTTTTATCCTAACTTAATGTAAAATACAAGTGACATTTGTAGCATTATGTACACTGAAGAAATTGCCTAAGAGTACACGTAATGCTTCTTTCTTGTATCCGGAAAGTGTCTGTTTCGCACCTTGGCAGAATCACCGGCTGCACTGATTGAACTTTATCGTGATATTCCCAAGTACTTCCAGTAAAATGGCGTTATAGCAACTTAGATTGGACCACCACACTTTCTTCCACAATATTTCCAGTTCACAACTCAGGATATGTGCAGTTGAGGTTACTGAAAATATCGTTCAACATAACCAACTAAACAAATAGGATATGAAAGAGATGACAGAAAATATTACATTGGAATATACGCGTGTCATTTGGGATAAGAATAGTCTAAAAAGAGTTTAAGGTAGAAAAGCTAGTAATGGGATCCAAGAGGAACGTCAAAATGCTTATTAGGTACTCCTCTGTCTCCGCAGATAAACTGACAAGAGTATTCGACCTTATGACATGGTGGCATTCTGACAGAAAAATGACCATCAGTGTGTCAGATCACTCCAGAACTCTACACATTTACTGACAATTTATTTATAATTGCAAAATTTCAGTTTTTTAGGAGAAGAGATTTGATTGTATTTAGGTAATACCACAAATTTGCCTGTTAAATTATAAAGGGTGGAGTTCACCCTAGAACAGGCCACGAAGGCCCAGAGGGGGAGTAGAGATATAGCTGTGCTCTTTCTTTAACCTCGGCGCTAGATTGGGTTGGGTGGTCAACGCTAAGCCCCGAATGCTTTATCTCCGGGAAAGACCCAGTACCCATTATATAGGAAACTGTGTTGGCCTCACGCCCGGTCTGGACAGGTGCGGAAAACGTCGCCCCCACCACGATTCGATCCCCGGACAGTCCAGCCCCTAGCGAGTCGCTATACCGACTACGCTATCCTGGCCCCTTCCTGTTAAATGAAAAGAAGTTATTTTATGGGAGTGGTATCGGAGAACCCAAGTGGGTCCTGAGTATATCAGACAGTTTTACGACTCTACGGATGAAATGCCTGGGCGACATTTTGGGACACGTGGGTTGTGCGTGAATGTGTGAGACAATTTTTCGATGCTTTACATAAATTGACAGAGAACTGAACTTTTCAGTTTAGCGGTATCTCAGTATGGATACGACATCATGACAGGCAATGCTTATGTCACTAACAGTACATGGCTGAATGGCGGATTTCCTTTAATGTTTTGAAGACAGTCGTTTTTGTATGTTTTATACGAAAACTTTCGTTCCAGCCTCAAACAGAACACAGCCAGTCTGTACTAACAAATAGAAATCGATATTTATTTTAAGAATCCTATGATTCGCGTGAATAAGTCTCACTGTTTATCAACATTTAGTGTGTCTTAGTGTTAGGGCAGTTGTATATAAAATCAACACTGGGCTTTAACTGCCTAATGCAGTGTAATTACATGTAAAGTATGTGAAAAGAAGTCAGGTTGAAGGTTAAAGCTTTTATTGCAATAGCGGTCAGTCTCTGATTAAAAAATCTCGTTGATTAATTTTACATCGGTATGTATGTCTGTCATCATTCAACATAGGGACCGAGTTCGAATCTCGACTTCAGATATAATAAATGGGTTGAGGTGTGTGTTGACAGCAGCGCAACATAATTTTGGTTGGCCTTGCTGTTGTGACGTAATGACAATGGAGGTTCCATGCAGAGCTCAGTATGTGTTGTGTGTTCCAACACAATAGGCTGAGGTGTACAATATGTGGCAGGTTCAACACATCCGTGCACCTGACAGCAGCAGGGGCGGTGATGCATCACACAGCACAGCCTCAGTCAAACTGTGGCTCAAAGGCCTGTCCGACTGTCTGCCTATCTGCATGTCTGATGCTGCGTGTTATGGGTTAGCATTTACGGTATTACGCAAGTGTGATTTCCTACATTTTATGTTCTACAGTACCTAAGCTTGGTGGCAATAAAAGGCCTGATTCGAAATGGGGCATGGAAAAAGGAGTCAGAAGAAAAATTGTTGCGTACTGAATGGCATATGTATACGTTCTTAGCTTTAAAAATGTTTAAAGACTTGAAAAGCGAATTCCATCTAAATAATTATACGCACAAAACAAATTCCTACCTCACAGAGAACATGCTTCATCTCAATTATTAAAAAGCTGATTGTTGATATTTTATGAAAAAGGTAGCTATTTACTTCGAGACCCTTCCATCCATCCATCTACGGCGCTACAGTTCCTTCGGGGCCCTGTCCTCCCGCAGAAGACGCCTCCATTATTCTCTCTCTTCTGCTCGTCTGCTCCATCCTCGTATTCGTAAGGACCCGTGATGTGTCCCTCCGGACGACGTCTTCCCACCTTCTTCTTGGTTTCCAAAATCTTCTGAGAATCACCTGGAATACATTAGTTATGTTGTTTGGGCAAGTTACGAGGTTTTTAAGAGTTAAAGCTTCGTTTACAAACTAATATACTGTAAGAGATTATGTATTATTAGTAAATGAAAGCGGTAGATTACTCATATATTTACAGCGACGAAATTAGTTTTCACTGAAGCAATCACTTTTCGAAGCTTAAATGCTCTTTTTTTACATTTTGTACTGATTTTAAGCACGTAAGAATTAAGAAATAATTTTTCCTTATTTTACTGGAATTTTAAAACGTAAATATTTTTCACATTTACTAAAGTGAAAGAACCCCATAATGTAAAATATGGTCTTATATTTGGCGAAGAAATGGGTGGAAAATAAATGTCTCGAAAAAGTGGATGTAATAATGTTTATTAGCCTTTAGAGAAAACTGCCTCGATCAAGATCTGAATACCATATTCCTGGCGTTGAAAGTAATGACAATGACGTCCGAGCCCTTTTAGTGGCATATTTCTTGGAATTATGTCATACAGTAAGAAAAGGCTGCAAACGGATGTCTCTGAAACGCTCGTGTTTTACTCTGCAACAGAAAAGAAGATCGATGGAGAAAACTACATTTCTTTCGAGTGTAATGCAGTAAAAGTCATTTGGATGTGTTTGCCAAGTTCTTATGGAACTCAAGTTCTGCCACACGTAACACTGATTTACAAAACAAATCCCTTCAGTTTCCGTTACCAAGTTATGGGAAATGTAATAAAGATGAAAATATTTTCAAGTCCTATTGGTAACTTGGAAATCCAAAGCATGTTCACAACCTGTCTATTTATCCGTCCATAATGAATTGTGTTAACCATTACGATGGACACATCTGTTACCGAAACTCACGACTGAAGAAAATCTTCATGTGAATCTTTCCGGTTAATTTCTTTTCGATGAGCCACGAATGCGACTTCTTCCTTCCGTTAATACTTTAACCAATTCATGCTCTCCAGTGTTACTCGTTTTGGGGTTTCCGTCGCTGCCCGTGAGCTGCTACTAAAGCCGTATACGTAAGTGGGTGTATTGTGTATTGTGTTTCAGACCGCTCAAGAAAATAATTTTTGTCATTCTGGGTATCACACTGATTGGATATTACTGTCTTCTAGCCATGTTGAATATCCCAGTAATCTTTAAATTCTTAATATTTTGGAATTATTGCGATTAAAAGGGAATCCTCTCAGGTAAAAGTTTAGATTTATTGGTGCGAAAATGAATTGTAACTCCTTAAAAAAGAAAATTTATTTTAAAAAATGAAACATTTTCTCATTTATTTAAACAAATTTCATTAATATTGGCTGTTGATACTGAAAATAAATCTAGCGCCGATTCTGCACAAAGATGGGGTAGAAAGAAGTGCAATTGAAATTACGATTTTTTTTCCATTTCGTTATGAAGGGTATGGGTGAGGAGAGGGGGATGTATAGGGTCTTGGTGGTGAAACCGGGGGGAAAGAGACCACTAGGGTAGCCTAGGCGTAGATGGGTGGATAATGTTAGGATGGATCTCCAGGAGGTGGGATGTGGGTATAAGGACTGGATTGGGCTAACCCAAGATAGAGACAGGTGGCGGACGTTTGTGAGTGCGGTAATGAACCTTCGGGTTCCGTGAAATGCGGGGAATTTCTTGACTAGCTGCAAACCAGTTAGCTGCACAAGAAGGACCCTGCACCATGGAGTAAGTAAGTATTTCGTTATGAAGTAGATGTGCTTGCTGTCCACAGTTTGAACGCCACTAGATTGGCCTCTTTGAAGAGGATTGAGGTGATTTAATTATGTTTTCGTAATGAGCCAAATTAATTTTTTTTTCAGTTTTAGGAGCAGTGTATAAGGGTCACTCAGCGAATCGCATAGACCCATTTAACACTCTAAATCCAACAACCCTACAAGGCAAATTGGCAAGTATTATACATATCAGATCTTTTTCTTCATGGTACACCCATGAAATGAGAAGGAGCATGGAATGGGATAGGTCTATGTATTAGAACCGTCTTATGACTGTCTAATTTTTGAAGAGCGCTGAATAATATGAAGCCGTATTTTCTCTGCTCATCTTTCAAGATGAACGGTAACACGTCAGACTTTGTGTGTTTGCTGCATCATCAGGACTCATTCCATCGTTCCTTATTATGCGGTGTAATTTATTACTTGGTGAGCACGCGGATGGTTTGCCACCTCCACAGTGGAATATCAGAACAAGGTGATTAATTTCTGGAACGTGAAGTTATCCATCTCTCAACATCTTCTATCAGGTTCCTTTTCTCCGTAACTTTTTTTTCCTTGAGTGTTCCTTTTTTAACCCTTTCTCATCCTCTTCTCTAACCACCAACCCATATCCACAATCCCTCATTATTCTTCTTTCGTTTCTGTGTGTATCCTTCCCTTCGTCTCTCTTTTTTTTACCCTTCCTTTATTCTTCGTATTTGACGACCTTTCTCATCTCATGATTTTTCCAACACTTTCATTTCACTTCTGTATTCGTTTCAGCGGCAAAATTTTGCATACTCATCATCTCCTTGTCTTGTCTGGAGTAATTGATGGTTTGACTCCGTAATCGACTCGTCGCAAGAGAAATCTTAAAGTTGAACTCATGCGATATATATAGTACATAGGCCTAAGCACCTCTGTCTTCCTCTCTGTGTAAGGTTTGCTACTCCTGTGTGACTTCGTTTGGACACATCATTTATCTTCATATAGAAGGTACGTCACTTGTAAGATGGTGTCTGCCATCTTGGAAACCCTTCCCTTCTCTCTACTTGACCAATGTCCAGACCTAAGTGGTACTCTTATCTTGGTCTAGAGCTCCATAACAACCAACCCTACTTGCCACTATTACAACTCTGAACAAGGTTCTTAAATTGTACTTAATATTTTCAAAAGACGATGCTAAAGAAGAGTCTTGTTTTGCTGCTTCAGACACATTCTACAGTTCAATGATAACAGCTGTTAGGACATGTAACTGCACGGCTAACGCTGTATACAAACGTCGTAACCTATTTCGTAAGGTTTTATATTATTGTGTGTTTCTTTTTTAAATCACAAATATCACAATAAAAAAAAACAGCCGTTTCATGAAGAGTATGAAGAGAATGAGACGTATCTCCTACAAGTTTCGGGCCGTCTTTGGCCATTAACTTGGAATTTCAAGTAATTAGAAGGGAGCTGTGTATAAAGACAAGATACTGCACACCAACTACTTATGCGTACACAAATAAAACATTATGAAGTTTAAAAATGTCCAGTAATTATTAATATATGTCCCAGAATTAAATTTAGTTCACATTTTAATTAAGACTAATTGGCTACTGGCTTTTGTAATTTTCATATTTTTGCCTTTTTTGGGTAAAAAATGTAAAGTGCACCCTTGTACAGGCACTGAGACTTGAGGCTCTGTACAGGCCCGTACGGCCCATAGGGGGAGTAGAGGTATAGCTCTACTCTTTCTTGACCACGGCACTAGAAGGGGGTGAGAGGTCAGTGTCACGCCCCGGCCGCTCTCTACCCCCGAGAAAGACCCGGTACCCGTTGTACAAGAGGCTGGGTGGGCCCCAGGGCCGGTCTGGACAGGTGCATAGAATCTCGCCCCTAGCGGGATTCGATCCTAGGACCGTCCAGCCCGTAGCCAGTGACTATACCGACTGAGCTAACCGGCCCACTTTTTTTAGGTATGTGTTTTTAGAAGCACAATTTCCTGCTATGCAGTATTTAGTCTTTACGCACTTATCTAATTACTTGGAGTTCCCTGATAACGGCCCAAGAGGCGGGGGGGGGGACATTTATAATAAAAATTTCACGCAATTAGGGTTTCTGTCTAAAAGAGTGTATTTGTTGGCTTTGATGTGCTTAATCATAACGTACAGATTACAAAGTAAAATGAAATTTTGATCTTTAGGGTTGTAGCGTCATGTGGTTTGATTTACTTGTCCTGACTTTTCGGAAGAAATTACTGCCTGCATATTTGTTACTTTAAATATAGAGACAGAATATCGCCCCCCCCCCCGAAACCCCGGAAAAAATATTGTAGCCTACAGCGTGATAAAAAAGAACGTCACAATATGAGAAATTTCCGTTGTAGAAATCTGAAAATTTAACTTAAAATCAGTTACTAAATTTGTAATCGTGTGGTGCATATATTTAGGAAAAAATCTCGTCACCGGCGTTTAGGACAAATGTCACAATATAAAGACATCCAATAAATCAACAGAGGGTGTAGCGTAGTTGAAATATTTTGGAATGACGAATCGGCATTACAATGGGCTAATTAATTTCGAAGAATGCTTTTAACCATTCGTTTCAGAATCTAATTTCTCTCATCGAACACCTGAAATTCTAAAAATTAAAGTAGCGAATTATAGGACTCAGTCTTATCTCTTGTCTTATCCTATGGGTCAACAAATCGGTTGCTCTCAAAAACCCCTCCCCCCACTCCCAAGCAAAGAATAAAATTCGGTGGTTCAGAGTGAGGTCTTTTAGGTCGTGACGACTTGTAGATTTGTACATGGCACATACATTTCCGAGATACCGCGAGCTTTATTATTCTATCCAGAAAAGGAGCAGCAGGCAACACCCAAATTTTACAATCTACAAAATTACACAAAGTTATTTATCAGTACGGATGCTCCATATGTCCACCAACGCGAGGAGTTCATATCTCGCAGACAGTCTGCTGTTTTCTGTCGTTTTTCTCACCCTCAGTAATCACCTGTAATTAATTCGCCATTTGTAAATTCTTACCCCTGCACATTGATCGAGGGTTCAGTAATAAGGTTTCGTCTTTCTATGTTTGATTAGAAGACAAAGAGACTACAAAACTACATATTTGGTTAGCGCGTGGAAGGTAAGAGTGAAAACCTAGCACTAAACAATACACATATCGTATGATGTTTGCACAATATGATCACGTGAACATATGGCAACATCGCCTTCAGCATTTGCAGTTTGAACACAGGCAACGGGTGGTGTGTATAGCTGGCTCTGTGCTATGCTAAGCTAAGCTTAAGGGGGTTGGCTTGCTCGCACACTTCTCCCCATCAATTCGATAGTGGGCCCGCAGAGGACAATAATCCTTGATATTGAATTTTCCGCATGGGCGCCTTTTCCTTGGCTACAGCCGAAACCATAGTCGGGCTGAGAGATCAGTGTTGCAAGGCGTCAAGCCGGAAACCCTCGGTGAAATTTAATTTCCCCGAAGCTAATATTTCCGGCAACCCTGTCGCTTATGAAACACACAGCCGGATTTAGCAAGTAGAGTGAGAAACAAAAGTGTTTATTATAACTTCAAATTTCTTAATTTTTTTTAACCGCATTTTTTTTTGTTCAAATCTTCAAAGCACAATTTAACTGTAACTTTTATGCCAAGTGCGATAGCGTTATAACACTTCACGTTTTATCTACAGATTACGTAAATATATTGGATAGGGCAAGCAAAGAAGCAGGGATTATTTCCTATATATTTAACATGCAGAACACCCTATATCATTTGAATACAATAAAATGATGTAAGGTGTTCTGCGTGATTGCTTTCCTTTAGTACCTTTCAGCCTTATTATGACTCCTTACACATAAGCCGAAATATGGTGAAGCAAAATTTTCAACGTATCGGACTTGTTATAATAGACGGTTTATTTCCATGCATTTGTAGAATCCTCGTGTTTACATATGTGTTAAAAATTTATAATTCAAAAGTAATATAATCAGACTCACATTTAACAAGATAGGCAGTTTATCTCAGTATTTAACCAACTTGATGCACAAAATTTATTTCACAATAAGTTTTATTTCATGCCTCTACATGTTTCGAGCACGTGTGCTCATCATCAGGATGTCAAAATTGTATTACACAGCCTCTGGTATCATCACCGCTATAGGTGCACGAGACGGCTACCTATGGGTGTGATGATACCAGAGGCTGTGTAATACAATTTTGACCTCCTGATGATGAGCACATGTGTTCGAAACATGTAGAGGCATGAAATAAAACTTATTGTGAAACAGATTTTGTGCATCAAGTTGGTTAAATACTGAGATAAATATGCTGAGATGCACGGTCAACGAAACGTCAAAAGACAGGCAGTGTATGTATAACGTAAGGTTGTTGCACTTCCGAGTGATCATCGCTAAAGTGGAAAAGCAAAAATGCATTTCTTGTGTGTGTTGTTGAGATACACGTCACTGTAAATTATGTAAAAGTATTGACTGTTGCAGAACAATGCTTTTAATGCAAATTTATGTCACCGGTAACAATAAAACATACGTACGTGCGTACGTCTTCACGCAAATTGTCCGATGCTGCCCTGAAATGAAATATTATCGTGGCCTACTTTAGACGTAGAATATGGCTTAACAGTTCGTAATGCCAAATAAGGTTTTGCACAGTTTCTCAGTTTTTGTTAAGTGCTACCCGTAAAATGTTTCAGATCAGACGGAATCACTCAGTGTTTAATAGATAAGGTTTAAATATTCTGAGCGCGTCTCTGTATTCTTGCTTTAGTTAATACTGCGTGCAAATCGCATCTTTCCTGCTCCGCATTATATTGTCACCTGTGGCCTGTCTTGCTGTACCGTGTTTTCCCATTTTATCTCATACAAGCCAGGTTTTCAGGAAAAAATATATCGAACATAAAATATGTGCTTTGATTTTTCTCTAAGATATCTGTCTGAATCATTTCCCATCTCTAGAATAATTCAGGGACAGTCATCATAAATGTGTGTGTGTGCTCATGTAGAGTACCCGTTATTCTTGTTATATTTTAATCGAATTTGAATTTTCTTACATATTTTCCAAAACTCCTCGAATAAAAATTTCATGAAAATCCGCCTAGTTGGAGGGGATTTATTCCATGGAGACAGAAACAGATAGAAAACAAAGATGATTAAGGTAACCGTAGCCTTTGGAAATTTTGCAGAAGCGCCTAATTAATAATTTCTTCTTTGTAACGCTCATGTACTACAATTTTTATAGTGTTCTAGACGGCTAGTAGATAAGTTTCTACTCTGTTAGGTAAATCAGCTCGCGATATGTTCTGTTGTTTTATGTGCTATTGAACGTGTCGTAATATTCTGAACAACTGGTCATAAAAGACGCTGTGTTGAAAAGAACGTTTAGAACACAGAAAACGTAACTGTGGATGAAGGAAACTGAACAAAGAGAGAGAGAGACTTCATTTATTATGCCTGCAATTCACCAAACTTTATTAGAATGATTTATCATCATCATCATGTTCCTGAAGGGTTAGGTGTGTTTCCTGTTCCTTGATCCTCAAGATGAAGTTGGTCGCTCCATCTCTTCCTCGGTCGTCCTATGTTCCTTCGTCCTTTTGGTTTATATT
>Ga0123354_10013446_pt1 | contig 12695 bp, 7 predicted proteins | sample TergutLab28metaG_2_FD_97872 | JGI IMG/M metagenome (GOLD analysis project Ga0123354, IMG submission 97872) | Labiotermes labralis P4 segment gut microbial communities from Petit-Saut dam, French Guiana - Lab288 P4 | ecosystem: Host-associated > Arthropoda: Insects > Digestive system > Gut ... | reverse complement strand
TTTCAATCCAAGGATCATCCTCAGGGAGCTACATTTTCCTTGCTAAAGTCACTTTTTAAAACTAGTTACTGATTGCTTTCGTTATATAATCCTGGTTCTGTGGCAGCATGTCTTGTTGTGTAAACCCTTACACAACAAGACATGCTGCCACAGAACCAGGATTATATAACGAAAGCAATCAGTAACTAGTTTTAAAAAGTGACTTTAGCAAGGAAAATGTAGCTCCCTGAGGATGATCCTTGGATCGAAACATGTCGGAGCAATTTTATTGTTTTTATGTGAAAAATTTTATGTATATGCATCAGTTGGTGTACTATTAAATGATTCCGCATGGCTTCATTATAGTCCCGGACGTTTCGGAATTCCCATAAAGATTATTTAACTTATTCAGAAATTATATTCTGTTATAGGACGTGGGGTAAAATTTTGTATAAACTAGACAAATACTGTTGGCTAGGTACCAGCCAATTTTGTCGGAAGTCAGATATGTTGTGTTTTAATAGTTTGACCTTTTCTTACATTAAAACATCTAAAAATTAACAAGCCGAAATATTTATTCCGTCAAGAATTACCCACATTCATTGCAGTCGTTACATATTAAAGGAGACTGGAATCGTAATGAATAAATATTTTTGGTCTTCATAGAGTTAAGCAGTTTGGGTTTGATTTAACCTTTTGGCGCCGGAATTATTTTTTTAATTTTAGCACACACTGTATATAAAATGTGAATAATACAGGAACCAAATATGTTACAATTTTGAAACAAACTGCATTTTTAAAGAGAAAAAAACGGAGAGTATATACCATGTTTAAAATATTCAGTACCTATATTTGTTGAATAAATATATAAAATGCAACTTTAGAGATGTTGAAGAAAGAAAGGAGGCAATGAAGCACCGAACATGGCTTAAGGTGAATTCTGCAGAATGTCTGGAAGGAAATACACACATATTTTGACAACCGTTCTTTGCAGCGACTGTTGACAGAATGCATACTGTTGTAACTTTTTCCAGGCATAGTTGTGTTGCAATTTTGCACCATTTGGCGCTTTGTCTACACAAGTATATATTTTTTTATACTTGAAGAGGATGCGAAGGTGGAAGGTTAGCCACGTGAGGACAGTATACGTCTGGGGTGTGTATCTTCGTGCGTGTAAACTTTGTCATTTGGAGCAGAAACAGACCGAAAAGTGACATTTCGGAGGGAGGAGGAAAACAGGGTTTCATTTCGTCACTTCGCCGTGACGCATTTGCCGTTATCAGAAACAAATGACTGCCACCTTCCTTTTACAGCATTTCTTCAGCTGTGACAGTTCGCTGGTTTGAAACTGGTAGCGTCCTTGTAAAAGAAAAACAGTTATACATTTCTTCTTTTCCACGAAAGTAACAGACTCAGTTTTAATGATTTGAAGAATGGAATGAATCTAAATTGTACATAAAAAGCCAGTCTGTACCGCACAGAGAACATGCTTTGTCTCAGTTACAAAGACCGATTTGTTAGACCTACTGCTGTTTGGAGGAGTAATTGCTGTTCGTTCTGAGAAACACATGAAACAAATGAATACAATATGCGAACAAAGCGCAGAGCTTCTAATTACTGTGCAACTGGAAATGCATGTATGTAGTGGCCAGTGGGCTTTAACCTTTTGGCGCCGGAATTATTTTTTTAATTTTAGCACACCCTGTATATAAAATGTGAATAATACAGGAACCAATACGTTAGAATTATGAAACAAACTGCATTTAGAAGACAAAAAAAACGGAGTGTATACACCATGTTTAATATATTCAGTACCTATATTTGTTGAATAAATATATAAAATGCAACTTTAGAGGTTAGCGGTGCGGTACGTCAACTATAGTTGACATTAGGCGTCTAAAGGTTAAGCTGTAAATCAGACTCATTATTTTAACACTCAGGAATTACGTGGAAGGGCTATCTGAATATTGAAAACGAAATTACGTGTTTAAAAAACAACATTATTTGCACTCCTATAGAATAGATTTTTTTTTTCGAAAATATCGACCGGCTTTCGATTGTGTTTGCATTTCTAAATGCCACTCTCTCTCTCTCTGTCTAATAGGAAAAAAATCATCTTATCTTATTAAGGATAAATTAACCATCTTCTAGTTGTGCTGCATCTGGCCAATTGTCGAATTAATTTTGAATGTTTCCAACTGAAGGCGCAGGGACTCCTCCCCACGGTTCGACACTTTAACCCTGCAGGCAGAGGCAGCACGTGCATTCTAAAAATACGCAATAGAACACATTTCTGATGGTGCAAAAACCTCGAACGAGGCAATATCAAAATTACGTGAATGTAAGAGAGTCAGTTACTAATTTAAGAATCCATATTACGGTACCTCGCACATCAGACAGCCTCAATCAAAATGTTCCTGCTCTACGCACATTCTCTGCTTGAAATTACTGACCTCAGACACAAATCAATAAATGGAGAAAAGAGCCAGAATTTTATGATATATATATATATATATATATATATATATATATATACACACACACACACACACACACACACACACACCTTTCTCTAATGTGGGTATAAAGTCTCAGCTGGTCTGAAATGTGCCTCTGCATCACTGGTAAATTGGTACCCGACGTTTCGAGAAAACCTGGTGATTTAAAAACGTCGGGCATCAAATACAGTGGCTGGTTCGATTCCAGTTGGTGTCATTGTGATTTTTCATTGACATAATCCTTCCGATCGCACTATGGCCCTGGGGTCGACTCAGCCTCTAACAGAAATGCACACCAGGAATATTTCCTGGGGGCAAAAAAACGGCCGGTGCGTAAGGCTGACAACCTTACCACAATTCTGGGCCATTGTCACGTAATCTGGGAACCTGAACTTCCTGGAACCCTCTGGGCACCTCGGTCCTGTAATGGGACTGATTTACCTTTTACCAAATACACTAGGACGCACAGCTACATGCTTGAAGAACGGAGGTCTCAGCTACACCGCGGCGCAAGCCTAATATCTGGCACGTTACTATGAGTGTGATGTGATACAAATGGAAAAGAGTAATTCGTTGCCATGAAAACCAGAACGCTACGTCATAAAAAAAGAAGAACTGACGAAGAATTGAGTGTAATAATATGACTGATGTGGATACAAAGAATGGAACATTTAGTGGCGTGGAAGCTCTTGTTAATTTGCTGGTTCACGGCAATACGAGAGCTTGTTTAGCCAACAGATTAGTGATGTCATAATCGGTACTGCATGGGTTGTCTCAGTGAATTAATGGGCCCTGCTCTCTTTACGGACGGCGGTCGATGTTAAGACAGCTGGACCAAGGCAGGAATTCTAAGGGTGGACTGTGGGAATGCTTTGGCTGAGAAAAATGCGCTGGTCGTCATAGAGCGTCCTGTACCCACAACGAAAGCGCAGCGCATATTCGTAACACAAGACACTGCCTCTTTTCATTCTCCTGTTCACTCCCTCCTTGTTTTCTTCCTCCACATTATTACTTCCAACTATAGGTTGTTTCTGAAACATATATCGCGTCTTCTATAACTCCTGTTTTTAATTCGGTAGCTTTCATTTCTGTAGTTTGGCTATTTTGATAGAAATTCGAAAACTAATAGGCCCTGCCACCCCAATGAGTAATTGAAATTGTCAGAGAATTCTGCTATCACAGTAAGTATTTTTCTACCAGTCTGCATTTAAACACTGCAATTATACATAATTTGCTAAACTGACTTTAATTTTGTGTTCGTTTGTTGATGCGTGTTCATGTGTGTCTGTGTGTGTGTGTAACTGTACGTGATTTGATGCTGAGAAAATTGTTTGGACCTACGAAGGAGGGCGTAGAAAATTTCGTAATGAGTTTCAATGTTTGTATTCCACACCAGAATTATTAGGATGAACAAATCAAGGACGATGAGGTGGGCGAGACATACGTTCTGTTTTGGGAAGAAGAGACAAACGTACAGACATTTGGTGATGAAACCTGAAGGAAGGAGTCAGAGTGGCAGACATAGAAATAGATACGTTAGTGATATGAAACGGACACATTCTGTCCGGTCATCACACACTACTCAGTTTTCAGTCAAAGACAGCATCGTTACATAAACTATGTAAATCGCTGGGTATCTTTGTTCGACCATGAAAATAGAGACCAGAAATTCTTTCGAAACAACAGTGCCTGCGTACCAAACTAGAAAATGTCACGTCGAAAGGGGCAGTATTATGCAGTAATCCTCTGTAGTTTGTGTAATTAACTATATAAATAACCAACCAACTAACCAATAACTGACTAACGAATGAACTAACCAACTAACTAACCACCTAACTTAACTAACTGCATGGAGCAGAGTCCTTCATGAGAAGCTGACAGTTTCTCAGCTAGTCAAGCAATCCCCGGAATTTTATGGAACCAGAGGGTTCATTTCTGCTTCCACAAGAGCCCGCCACCTGTCTCTACCCTGAGCCAGATTAATCCCGTATATTTCCCCATCCCACTGCCTGAAGATCCATTTTAATATTGTCCTCCCATCTACGCCTTTGTCTTCCAAGTGGAGTCCTTCCCTCAGGTTCCCCCACCAAAAGCCATAATTGCTACATGTCACGCACCTCTCTTTCTCATTGATTTGATCACCCGAATAAAATTTGGTGAGGAACAAAGATAAAGCTTTTCAGTATCGTACAGTTTTCTCCCTGTACTTTGTGCATTGCATCCTATTTAGTGTCAGAACTGCGCAGAAGTTCTGAAAGGGCTCGAGTCACAGTTCTGTTGATCAGCGTGAAATAAAAAAGGCAAGGCATCTGACTTTTGACATTTCTTGTGCTTTCCATTTCTCCATTTGGCGGTCGCGGTAGCCTCGCAAAGGTCACAACCTGTCTGTTGCCCACATGTGTGTCGTGTGGTTTGCGGTTTTTGACCGTGAGAAAACATGGAAATCCTTCGCATGTCATATCTTACGGGTGCCGGTGGGAGTAAGGCGGAGAGTATACTGTGTGTTTTGGTGCGACGAGAAACGGAAAGGAATACAGTGGGTGGGGACAACGTCACTTGAAGTGTTCCATCTGCACCCTGTAACACCACAGTTGTGTTCACAATTTATAGCGTTCTTAGCGAAATGTGTGTAGGTGATTAAATCAATGCTGTTGAGAAGGGAAAAAACATGTAGCCCTGGTTGAAATGAGACACACACAGGGCCTTGTTTTTCTTCTTCTGACATTACAATGCTTGGCAGTTCTTAGTCTCAGTGCTCTCGGTGCTGCGACTTACGCCTCCAATTCTGTCATATCTTCCCGGGCTTATATCCACGTACATGTGTCAAAGTTCTCCATCGTTTCTGGGATTTTATTGAATTCCGTCGCCGCTAAAGCTTCAAGACATGTACGTCTCCAATACCTCACGCTCGTGTTCTTCATTTCTTAACTCAACTGACTTAAGCCTCCTACTTAGGTTCTCCTGCACGTCGCGTGTCTTCTGGTTTAAGTACGATAAGCTGTCTGAAAGGATCCATTTCTTGCATTCTACAAAAGTGTCCCAGCCACCTCAATCTTCATGTTTCTATCAATCTAATCTATCTCTTATAGCCTCCTGTAAAATGGGTACCGAGTCTTTCCCGGGGGTAAAGTGCGGCCGGGGCGTGCTGCTGACCACTCACCCCGTTCTAGTGCCGCGGTCATGGAACAGTAGAGCTATACCTCTACACACCCTCTGGGCCACACCGGACCTGTAACGGGATCACTTTACCTTTACCTTTATCTATCTCTTATTCATCGTAGAAGCTGTAAAGTTCATTAATGTATTTTGTTCTCCATACACTATCGTTAATTGGACCCAAAATCTTTCTGAATATTCTTCTTCCACGATTCGGAGCTTATTTCCATCCTTCTCTGAGAGCGGCCAAACTTCATTCCCGTATTTGAAGAATAAGAGACCAGCTTGATGTCACTAGTTATTAAGTTTTATTTCACTTCTTCTATGCTCAACATGTTTCGGACATTAATACATCCATCATAAGGAGCCTGCGACTTTTCTATTGTGTCACCACATTGGTCTGGGTCTCCAACACACACCGAAACAAGAACACACGACCAATGTGGTGATACAATAGAAAAGTCGCAGGCTCCTTATGATGGATGTATTAATGTCCGAAACATGTTGAGCATAGAAGAAGTGAAATAAAACTTAATAACTAGTGACATCAAGCTGGTCAATTATTCTTCAACTATCACAATGATGCACGGTCCAGTACACATAAGATTCATTTCCGTATGTAAGTATCGATCTTGTAAGGGTTTCATACAACATTCATATATTTAGTCTGAAGTAACAAATTCGGTGAGTTTAACTGTTCCTTTCACTCATAACTAGCTTTATAAGCCACAAATATTCGCTTCTTGACGTCTGTAGTAATGTCATTATTTTCTGTTAAGATTGTTCCTAGATCCTTAAAATCCTTCACCCTCTCACGTTTTTTGTCATCGGCTTCTAATATCTTAGTATTTGTTGTTTACTTTTTACTTCCATGTATTTTGTCTTCTGCATGTTGACCGCAAATCACATTTACCTGTGCTGCTTGCTTTCAGTTCATCGTCTCCTTCAGTACATCTGTGATCTCCCTACTCCTACTACGTCACGTGGATAAGCAACTATCTGAGTGCTTCTACTGTGCGTAGTTCCCTTAGTTTTTATCTCCGAATCTCTGACTACCTTCTCCGACGCCAGATTAAATGTATACGAGTACACGTTAAAGCTTCCCCTTGTCTTCATACTGTGATGTTTCAAATTGTTCCGATAAGTTATTCTGAGTTTTAACCGTACATCTCACACGTCTCAGAGTTAATTTAACCATTCTTGTCAACCTCTGTGGTATCTTAAATTCCTTTAAGGCCACTAGTAATTCATTCCTGCCCACGGTACTGTAGGTAGGCTGGAATTCAACGAACAGAAGAAACGCGCTGATTCCATATTCTCGAAGTTTTCTCTAGAATTTGTCTCATGGGCTGAATTTGATTGATTGTTGATTTGCCGTTTGTGGCGCGTATGGGTGAGGAGAGGGTGGTGTATAGGGTCTTGGTGGGGAAACCGGAGGGAAAGAGACCACTGGGGAGGCCTAGGCGTAGATGGGTGGATAATATTATGATGGATCTCCAGGAGGTGGGATGTGGGTATATGGACTGGATTGGGCTGGCCTAGGATAGAGACATGTGGCGGACGTTTGTGAGTGCGGTAATGAACATTCGGGTTCCGTGAAATGCGGGGAATTTCTTGACTAGCTTCAAACCAGTTAGCTTCTCAAGGAGGAATCTGCACCATGGAGTAAGTAAGTAAGTTGATTTGCCCTTTCTAAATTTACACTGATATTTACCAACAACATTTTCCTTATACGGTTGATATAGGACTTACTAGCATATCTAAAATCCTGAAGGAAATGTCACGTGAGAGGTCAATGTATAAAAGGAAATAATCTTGTTTTAAAGTAAAACTTGACCCTTTAACGCAAGAAATTAATCTGAATAATACTGTAACAATACAGGCAATGTACGTGTAACGGCATATTGAGGCTCGTTCACGCAACCGTTGTTGCAATGCAAAAACAATAACTATTACATATTCTGAGTGTGTGACTAACCTTAATTATTCAGCATGCAAAGCACATGCCCCGTATTATACTGTAATCGGTGGCCTGCCCGGCTGCACTGCATCTTTCCAAATTATCTCCTAAACGGTACGATTTTCGGGGGGGAAAAATTACTATACATAAAAATGAGTTTTGGTTTCCTCTACAACTTTTGTCTGAAACATTTCTCATTCTAAGAAGAATTAAGCGAGATATCACAAATGTACATACGCCTGCGTGTACAGTACCCGGTATTCTTGTCAGATTTTAGTAAAACTTTATTTTCGAAAAATAAATAACTAATTTTATGAAAATCCATCTACCGGGAGACGAGTTGAACCGTGCAGACTGGACAGACAGATGTGACGAAGCTAATAGTTGATTTTCGCAATTTTGCGAACGCGCCTAAAAGTGCTGAATATTTTTTTCCTTCTGTTTGACACCGTACTGTTCATGTCATCGCTCGGTAGCCTGTCGCTGGCCTCTAAACGCGTTGGACCGGTTCAATCCCAAGCCAGTCCATGTGGTACTTGTGGCGGACAAATTGGCCGTGTAAGTTGATGTTCTTTTAGATTTTCAGTCTTACGCTGTCAGTACAATTGTGCCAGCGCTCCTTACTGGCATTTCATTGACAGACCACCGAACCTGTCGCCTCATACCACACTTCACAACACGGTGTGTTGCGAGGAATTTATCGATGTTCTGTGCTACCTCAATCTTCAGCAGTCAGTTTCTCCGAAACCTAAGTTTCTATCAGAATTCACGGCGTCAAGTATTACATGACAGGATTACTTACATTCTTGTTACGGTAGAATTTTCCTCGTCCGCGCAGCGAAGGCCCATAGGGGAAATGGAGGTATAGATCCACTCATTTTTAACGTCGGCACTAGATGCAGAAAAAAAGGTTTATTTCACGCACCGGTTGTTGTACCTCCTGAATATGCCTGGTACCAAATGAATACGAGGCTGCCTGGGGCCCACAGCCGGTGCGGATGTTCAGCAGAAGAGAAAAATCTCTTGCCCATGCCAGGAATCGAAACCCGGACGTCCTAGCGGCCTAGACGCCATGCCTCAAAATCTTGAACTAAAATTTTACTTCGTATTTCAAGGGGAAAGCTGGGTTGCTTTACGAATATGAATGTGTGATCAAAATCGCAGTGTATTTTTGGGGCCTTCAAGGGCAATCTGCAAGCCAAAGTCCTTTAACGCCATAATTGGTGGTAGAAGCATACATGGAGACTATCATGCTTAAAAGGGGTCAATTTCAACATGAAGAACGGTTCAGCGACACTGAATCTGCTTGTATGATTGTCCTTAAAATTACGTGTGATACTTAATTGTAATTTGCAATGTCACGTACTCCTTTACCTTGCGCTGCAGTTTGAATATGAAAGGAGACATTATCTTGTTGTCTTTCATAAACCGAAACCTCGGCCAACAACATCCGTCCGTCTGTCTGTCTGGCAGCAGACGAAGGAGAAATCCAATAAAACCGTGGCGCCACACAGACGTTGTTATTGAAACAAATGAAGGCAGACGACAAATAGCTTATGACTGTCTGATTGAATTTGTTGTAGTCAACTGAGCAATCAGAGTTTCGTAGGTTGACAACGGCAAGCGTGACTCTTTCAAGGCATAGTTACGTCATTATTACAGCAAGGCTTCTATTGCGCAACATTAACAATGTAATTGTCTATCTCACATGGCATTTGGCGATACAGTAAATTAATTATCTTTGAAGCAACCCATATTTATTGCATTCGGAAGGTCCTTTGTTGTGTACAGTTTCAGGGACTTAGCTCTGGGTATTTTGCTCTCCCTCCACGCCTCTCAACAGGGCACACAGTCTCATGGCAAGACTTGGGCCTTGTCTCATTCTATTCAGTCTACCCTCTGGCAACAACACCACACTTCATTTCTCTTTTTCTCTTGGATGGACCTTTAGTCTCATGAACGAACACATTTACTAAGTATGATGTCACCACAAATTCTGATCCGTTTGTCTGCACAGCACTGTTTGTATCGGTAATAAATTTGGCTAACTAAATAACGAAAAACCTGGTTGTCCGGGAGCCACGTAGAGAAGAATCATGAATATTCCGGACGACAGTAAATCAAGTTGCTCACTATTTTCTTCCATCCCTGCGTCAATCAGCTCAAAGCGCTCGTCGCTGTTGAGTGTTTAGGTATTACTGTATCTATCAGCCTTCATGTGAACATAATGGTTAGAAGAATGGGGGTGGGGGGTATATAGGGAATTGCGTTTGAGCGGGGAACGTAACAGCTGTACGGAGATGCGGACGAGGTCTTTCCATGGGACCTTATTCCATGGTCACTTCATGACTAATTTAGATTGGTCATTCACTCACAAGACGAAGCAAAATCCTTTCTGAGAAATTTATAGTCGCTCAGCTGGTCAACAAACTCCCCGTTTTCTGTGACCCTCATGGGTCACTGGAAACTGCTCTGAAGTATTTAGAGGATCTGCCTCCTAATAGACTTGAGAGACGTAAGTGTCCTTGATACTTAGATACACGAAATATTGTGTCTACCATTCTGGATCAAATGACAGTGCAGAATGAATTTAATATTCTACACATAACTCTTCAATTTTCTTACATCTAAGACAAAAATTAATGTTAATTACACTTAAGGAATCAGATCGTACCGCGCAGTAAACACTGCGTCTCGGCTGTAAAAATCAGTTACTAATACTGTGTAAGGAAATAATCGCTATCCCTAGAATCATAATACTGTCATGAATTAATGCGCTGTTATATTCCGTAGATGGTAAGTTCGTGAATAATTTCGAGAGAATCAGTGAACATTTTAACATCGCTATAAGATATCTCCTATCTTATCAAGATATCGGGAACCGATAGACATCGAAATACGACAGGAGATTATCACATTCTACATCACTTAAACCTCGATACCTAAAATTTAGAATGGATAACGACCAATGCTCACTGGTCAGCTGTTTATTCAGTATCATTGTCTACCTAACACAAGACACATTATGTCTCAATTATAAAATTGTTTGAGCTTACCTCATACCTCACAGGAATTTAGTCTCTTACAATTATGAAGAAAAATCATGGCGTGGGATCGTAAAGGCCCTTATTTCTTCATGTGAAATGCCAGACACTTTTGTCCGATTGCAACAAGATATAAATTTTTTCAACCGGTTGCATTGATAGCTGGCAAACGGGAGCCGAGTTTTTCCATACGGACCGACGAACAAAGAGACCAGACGAAATCGATAGTCTCTTTTTTGCATGGGGACAAGTCGAGTGACGTAAAACACATTTGTGCTAATACTATTTGCCCGAAATTTAATACAACCATGACAATAGAATCAGGAAAAACGCGAATGCTTCTGTGCGTGGGTCGTCCGTCTTTTCTTTCTCTTTTATTTTGTAACGTCACACACAAACCAAGCTCTATCGGAAACACTGATTCCCGGTAACAATGTCTGTGACTTCACTCACAAAACAAGTTTTGTCCAAACGATGGAATATCACGTACAAATGTTGCTGGATATCTAAGTTACGTAATCCCGTCTTGTCATAATGAATAACCATTACCTCTTTACACAGCATTAGATTCGTTTTTCTGGTGGAAACAAATTGTAATCTCTGTGAGGTAATAAATGAATATTTTTAAGTAATATTCTTAGATTTTTTGTAATCCCCATAGATTTAACACGATAATTATCAACGTTCAGATTCACTCACTGACCCTATAATTTTGTGACTCTGTTTAGCGCAGGTGTTCCACAAAAATTAGCAGATAATCCTTCTAAACCCCTTAGTCTCCATGTCACTGATCCTGACACTGCTAGTGTTGATCCTGTTCCAGCTTATGTTTCTGGATGGGAACCTGTATAGAGGCACACTAAACGTCTAGGTTTATTATGTTTTCGAAACAGTTCATTTCTACACGTGCTGCATTCTTCATTCAAGCATCAATCACAACTTCACAATACACAAAATAACTGAAATTCTCTGTGACGTAGTATCTCACATGTTTGAACCTTATCCACGTACATCCTTAGCAGGAAATCTGGTTGTTTGGCAGCAAGAGTGGGAATACACGGCTGGTTTCTTCGGTCTATACAGTAAAAGAATTACACTGACACATTTGCTCTAAATTAAAAGTAAATTAAGAACTTAATGTAAGACCAATTCTGTGTTTAGAACTCCAGTTAGGTATTCTGAATGTCTCAGGTTTGAATATTGGCATGGAAGGCGGCTATCCTGATTTTTATGGAAGACTATAAAATTTTCCGCAGGAAATTGTGATATTACCTTAAAATAGGTCACGGCCAATTTTCTGATTCTCGTTTCCAGTCATCCTCACACACGAAGATGATCGTCTTGTGTGGTGTGACGCCATTTAGTCTTGTAGAAATTTATGCTTTCAAAATCACAACCGTGAAAGTTCCAGACCTCACAGCCTCACATACGACGACATACATGTGCTTAGGCGTGCTCAGTTTGGTTGAAATCCATTTAGCGAGAAGTGAATTGGTTCATGAAAAGATTTTGCTAGAAGTAGGCCTATTGCAAAAAGTGCCGTAGAAGAAGGTGTGAGGCCGTATGCAGTCTACTCTTTGTTTAACGGGTTCATTCAGGTGTGTCAGTTACGCGGCTGGTATCCGAATTCTTCACTGCGGTTAATTATCCCTGAGCTTATCTGAGATGCAACACAAAATTCGTGTAGAAATTAAAGGAGAATTAATCGTACTACTTAAGCCCAGTACAGTAGCATTAAACCTGTATTCAGAACTCTGCTTCGGGACGGATTATTTTCTGGAACATTGTGTCAAAGCCTTGTCTGTGAATATACAGAAATATTTTGTTATCGCCAGCAAAACAGCGAATGAATTTTAAGCTCATGGTTCCGTACATCGTAATTCAATGTTAACCTTTTGACGCCTAATGTCAACTATAATGGTCGTACCGCACCATTAACCTCTAAAGTTGCATTTTATATATTTATTCAACAAATATAGGTACTGAATATTTTAAACATGGTATATACTCTCCGTTTTCTTCTCTTCAAAATGCAGTTTGTTTCATAATTCTAACGTA
>Ga0123354_10013445_pt1 | contig 12696 bp, 8 predicted proteins | sample TergutLab28metaG_2_FD_97872 | JGI IMG/M metagenome (GOLD analysis project Ga0123354, IMG submission 97872) | Labiotermes labralis P4 segment gut microbial communities from Petit-Saut dam, French Guiana - Lab288 P4 | ecosystem: Host-associated > Arthropoda: Insects > Digestive system > Gut ... | reverse complement strand
ATTATTTCATTATTTAATGCTCAACATGTTTCGGATGTTAATACATCCATCTTCAAGAGCTTGCAACTTATTTGTTGAGTTATTTCATGGGTTGTATTGTTCTGGTTCGATGTGTGTTGGTGTTACGTTGTGGTTTGGCTGGGGTGGTGTGGTATCTGAATGAAGGCTGAAGCACTGAAGTGTTTCAGCCTGCATCCAAATATCACACCACCCCAGCCAAACCACAAACTAACACCAACACACATCGAACCAGAACAATACAACCCATGAAATAACTCAACAAATAAGTTGCAAGATCCTGAAGATGGATGTATTAACATCTGAAACATGTTGAGCATTAAATAATGAAATAATAAAGCAAGTGACATCAAGTTGGTCTCTCTTTATTCAACTACCAACTCACTGGTACAGTGTCATCCCAGGAGACCAGAATCCTCAATAGTAGTTTGTGGGATGGGATCCCAGAGGAATCAAGAATCTTCAGGAGTTCATGACAACAATCATGCAACTTAATTGTCTTTCCTCTGTACAGGTATGATCCCCATGCCACACAGTTCATTCGCTTCACGCAGCTGTCAGACTTTATTGCCAGTTTGGATCCTCCCCTGGGAATCCCTAAACCGAACATTGTTGCCCTAGTGAGCTTCAATTTGCCCATTGCCCGTGGCAACAAGATCCACTGCCTTGACATCTTACACTCACTCGTCAAATACGTACTGGGACACGTTGAAGATACTGAAGACTTCAGAAAGGTGCGTGTGCCTACACTTACGCTGTGAGGCTTGCGGGAGTTGGTCTCCACTACAATGTATTGAGTGGGGGAAAGGAATACTGAATTAAGACCATTGGATGTATTGCTGAGTGAATAAATTAGGATTTGGGATCATAATGAATGTAGTAGAGGAGTTATGCCAATTGTAGTTCCTCATGTTGGCAGCTGCAAGACCAGATGGACATCAAATTCAAAAAACAGTTCCCCACCAGGAAGGAGCTCGAGATTGTGTCATCTACTCGCATATGGAAACGCCAGGACAAAGCAGCAAGAACCATCCAGGCAGCATTCAGGGAATACATCAGGTGAGCCTTTGAACCTCACATTTCTTAGCTCAGTTTAATTTAATTTTTATGAATTTAAGGGAATAAATTTTGTCAGTTACCTTGTCACATAGATCCTTTATGACTTAAACTGTAATTGTAATTGTTCCTATTCTAAAAATCACCAATGCAGGAAGCTGATTCAAATAGCACCTTTCAATGTACATGCAGGAATATCTGTCATTTAGTGATCTAATGAGACACTGTCAGCAGTCACTGTTACCATTAATTCCATTCAGCTTGTACTTGCATGGTGGCACAGTTGGTTGCGGCACTGTGCTGCAAACTTGAAGGTTGCAAGTTCAATTCCCGATGGCGTCTTCGGGATTTTTCATTGACTTCATCCTTCCAACTGCACTGTAGCCTTGGGGTTGAATCAGCCCTTAACAAATATAAATACCAGCATTATCTCCTGCAGGGTAAATGCAGCCAGTGTGTAGGGCTTACAACCTTGCCACCTCATGTGCCAACTGTCTAGAAATTTCTAGGAACCTCAGCCTCCTAGAGCACTGAAGACCTGTCCAGGCCTGTATAAGGATTGCTTTACCTTTCATATCATGGTATAAATTTTCTTCTTTTCAATGAAGTAAAAAGGAAGACAGCATTAATGAGGTTGTTCTTTTCTGGGGGCAGGTTGAAACGAGAAAGGGAGAGGGAGCCCCTGGACTTGGAGGATGAGATGACGCAAACATCAAGTCCAGGTGGCGGATGGCAGAGCCGCCTATCTGCGTTTCTTCATGTTCATCGTGGCAGTCGTGCTTCATCCCGCAAGTCTTCCCGTGCCTCAGATGCAAGTGAACTGTCAGAACTAGGGGGAGCATGGTTAAATTTGCCACTTTTATTCTTATCAGGAGCACACCAGAGCCAGGTGGAGGACAATGAACAGTCTGTTCAAAGCAATGGCAATGGAAATGTGTGCATCACAGTGAGTGAGCCTTCACCTGACACTGGACCTGCTTTCACTGAAGAAGCAAAACTAGGTAGCACCTTAGACTTGCCACTTAATATGAATGATGAATTCCAGAAATCGTTAAATAGTGGTGATGTAAGCATTCTAGTTACACAAGCGTCACCAGATGCAATCACCATTCCAGCTGATGCGCAGAACCCTAGTACTACTACTGGAGATGATATTCACCCATCTCAGACAGGTGACAGACCCCAGGACAGTGATGAGAGGAGAAGTGTCACCAGCTTAGAGTCAACTTTATTGTCAGCAACAACCACTGCTGCCTTGGACAGGCATCCACTTGGGCTTCTGCGGCCTGTAGGGACTGTTCTTTCCTTGTTTCCAATGCAGTTAGGGAATGGGAATGATATTGGTGCTGCACCTCGAAAACCAGCATCTGAGGCCATTACAGGCCCTGTGGACATGCACCCAATCCGGGTGAGACCAGGCACTGGACTGTCACTTCCCCCCTCTGATCCTAGCATGAGCAGATTGCTGGCTAGGTCATCACCTGAACGGCGGCGTTCTAGATTTCTTCAGAGGCGATTGAGTGATGCCAAACTGGTGCATGTTCTTGTGCATAGGGAGTCAGAAGAATCAACTGATGATAAAGGAAGCTGATGGGTCATAGGTTAGGTGATAGCGTGTTGCACAGCTCCCATCTGTGAAACAAGGGAGTTGCTACAGATTCTTGTGATCATTGTTTTGAAGAACATGTTGTTGATCCTGGCACACACACAAAATTTCCACATGCAAACATAAATGCAATAATAACAGTAGTTATAGGTCTAAAGTTGGATGTGCAATTTTGTGTGTTCATGTGATCAGGGTTTTTATTTTGCAACCAGGGTGTGAATTACAGGTAGAGGTGTACTGTACCTGGATTCCCGTAAAGTGGACCAAGGCAGAGCATTGTTCTGAACAGAAATGAGCCTCATTCCTGAGAGGTAAGTAATGGCTGTGTCAAGAGAAACCATTATATATGTGGCATCATACATATTTTCATGTGGTGTAAGTTAGTCAATTAAAGCAGGTATAAGATTGCAGTCAATTTACCAAGTTGACTCCTTTTTCTCTTACATCTCAATTTGTACAATCAGTAAAATCAGATGGAACCATTGTACTATACTGCAGCTGTATCCCACAAAAGCATGAGCCCCAGGATTTTAATTTGTACATTTATAAGACAGTGAAGATGTTTCAACAGTAATGCACCTTGATTTCTTTCTTTGATGAAAGATGTAGACACCAGTTTCCTACAGCTCATCGCCATGGGACCCGTGTTTTTGTGGTACAGTATTAGACCTCACAGACAGATGTCACTGTATATTTCTTACTGCTCAAATCCTTTCATTCAGATATACTTCATGTTTCAAATTTAGCTACTTTTTATCAGTCAATTGCTAAATTTAGGAACAGAGACTGGGAGAGATTGACAATTTAAAGACTTAAACTTCTCCTGGTTGTGAGCATATAGTATACAGAAAATGATCATTTGTCTGCCAAAATTATTTTGATGTCAGTACAATCTGTAAATATACTTAGCTTGTTTGTTTTCATTGGATTTATAGGAACACATCAGATTGGTCCTGGCATACAAGCACAGGGCTTGGAGACCATGAAAATGCTTTCTGCAATTTATTTTCCCACTGTCATTATTGACAATATTGTTATTGTAATGTATAAACATGATTAAAATCAAAGGGCCTATAGTTTTTACCATAGTGTATCTCGTGCTAGTTCCATAGAACTGTTGTGGTACCTTGCCACTTCCAAAAACAGTTCTATTGTTTTCTTGACAGTATTTTAGGAATCTAGTGAGAAGATAGAAAAACATTATAGTCCACAATAAATTTATTTTATTCGTTATATTAAAAACAATTTGTGTATATGCACTTAATGGTGAATTTACTAAGTTTGAATTCAGATGTCTATAATTTGGTTCAGTTACTTCTATCTTCTGACTTGACTTCTACTTGTCAAAGTGATGTGTGAAGTTTTTAACCTAGTCTGCTGAAGCATTTAAATAAAGACCACAAATTGAAGCATTGGGTTCCTTCACTTACATCATTCTCATACAACTCCATCCAAGCAAAAATTCCTTGCACACATTTACCTCTGCATGAGCTAGCATACCATTCCACCTTAACTCTTTTTCATGCCAACTGACCGCTGTTATGAGTGATATAAGATTGTCACAACAGTATGAAGATTACAGTTTTCTTGGATGTGACACCATGTATTTCGATTTTGGGGCACAATATCTGGCCGGAAGAAACCAGTAGTTTAGAAAACTGCACTGTTTAGTGCCTAAAACTGATTCGAAAAATATTTTAATTTCACCAATACATTTAACACTGCTACAGTAAATTTCAAAAACACTTCCTTGTAGTGACTGACACCAAGAGTGAGCACATGACAGTTCTTGCCACTGTATTTCCAGAGTGAACTGCCATGTTTTGTGCAGGTTCATTTTGTTACACTGCCCCATAATTTCACTGTTAGCTGACACTATCATACAGTCGCCAATGTAGACAAACACAAGATGTACGCAATTAAAGAAAAACTGATGTGCAAACATGACAAATTTTGTTACAGGGTTACAATTGAGGAATTATGCTTTAATTTCTGAAATGGGCCAGATATTTTTCTCTTCTCCAAAGAATCCAGACCGGCTCTTCAGGTGCAGTGGGCACTAGGAACGACTGTCCTTGAGATAAGGCAGCCTCACTGTAAAACTTATCTCTGTCTAATGGTGAGGTTAAGAATGCATGACACTGTACCCCCTAACCCCATATGCCTTTGTAGTATGGTGTTTATTTACACACAGGGACAGCGACAGAGTCAAGGTCTTCGCGCATCTGCTTACAGACGGTGGTAAGGCATTAAAATTCCTTCTCCCTTAAAATTTATGTTTCAAAAACGAAAATTGAAATTGAAACCCTAACCTCCCGTTAAATGTTCCTAAAATGTAAAACCCACACATCCATGGAATGCAACATATTGAACCTGAAAACATAAAGTTTGTTACTACAATGGAAAAAGAAAATTCCGTGGTCTGTAATGTTTTTGTGGTCACCGTTTTAATTTTCCTGGCGTATACTGGGTGCCGTGACATCGCGCTTTGTAAACGTGGCATTTCTGACTACGTGAAATCAAACGAAAGCTCGCAATTATTATGAAAAAGCATATTTTATGTACACTATCATTGTATTAAAAATCTATTGTTTTGGACGTGAAACCAAAATTACTTAGTATTAATGAGTAGAAGTTTGTAAATACATATATAGTTAAGTTCGGATGAGAACAATTCTAAGTGGCTCTCGCATGATGAAGTGAAGTAAATAATTTGACGACTAGAATGCTTCGATTTAATACACATATGAAAAGGGGATGATTTACTAGTACAAGGGTTTTAAAATACAATTTTAGGTACGAACGCCATGCAAAAGTCGGCCATAATGGATTTCTAACCTCACCGTGTGCACGTTTATGGTCTGTGGTACGTATACCGGAATGGTAATTGCGATGTAATTATAATTTAATAAATCATAAAAGGTTGTGTTACTAGTTTCCTTTTGTTACGTAGGTGTTGTGCTTTATTTACTGTGTTACTTATCGTTGAACTGGTGATGCTTGAAAACATACGGAACCTAACCTAAAACTATGTAAGTTTGTGTGGAGGACAATTCTACAGTATCTTGTGTAATATTAATGCTGAGGAACTATTACCTTACTTAAATAGTTGAACTAGCATAATATAGGATTTATTGAAGTTGACTGAGTCTGTGACTCTGTATGTGAAGTGGAATGTGTGAAACTTTAATTAAATCAAAGAGAAGTTGCTTGGGTGTTACGTTTTATCTGATGTGTTGCGTACCCTAAGCAGAAGGTATTTCAAAACAAATTAGGCCAGACAGTTATACAGACTTATCAGTTTCTAGTATGATTATATTTCTCGAATATTGCATAATGTTGCTGTTACATTGACGTATTAAGTTACTTAATTATCTGAACCAACATATTGTAGCTATCTAGTCCAGAATTGTGTAATTACTGAATTCCCATTTCATAAAAAAAAACCCGGAGGAGGTGTAATAAATAAACCTATAGTACTGTTATGTCTGCGATGAGGTATATGTTATGCCCTGATAGGTACTAGAACATAATTTAAAAAAGTTTGGTTAGAGCATGCATTCAACGTAGTGCATACAAGTTGTGAGAAAAATATGAACGTAGACCATCTACCCCCATCTAGCGCCAAGGTTAATGAAAGAGTAGAGCTATAACTCTATTCCCCCTCTGGGCCTTTGTGGCCTGTTCTAGGGTGAACTTTACTTTATATATTTATATATAGAGACCTCGTCTTGTATATGGGCTTGTGATACCCTGATTTACACTGCGTAAATGTTACGTTGCAGGAGTATGGAGACCCCAGCACCTACAGTGGATGGCAGCGATGTATCCCGTTATTTTGAAAGTTATGATGATCTTGATGTAAGTGGTGCTAGATGGCAGAAATACTGATGTAAAGAAAATAGTATTGTCGAAGATGTGTTATATTGTGTGGAAAGGGTATGCAAACTTTGGAACAAGACCAATAGTTATAACTGTGAAGTTATCCCTGTGCTGATTGAAGTACCATGCCATGAAGATGTGGGGTATGTTAGGAATAGTCGGAGGTTGTCAGTCAGCCTCCCACTCCAGTCCCTTTATCTCTTGCTCATTGAGCCTTACAGTCAGTCTAATTGGAGATGCATGTTTACACCAAACATGAACAGTAATGCAGAAATATTTGGCATCTCAAAGTAATGGTCAAGTAAGGCACTCAGTTCTTGTGGCATGAGTATTCACATGAGAGTTTTCTGGGTTGTGGAGATGTCAACTTTTTTGGAGAAACCCATATTCTCCATCTCTAGAGTAGAAAAGAGGGAGGATGGAGGCAGCAGATTTCTCCAGAATACTGACGTGTGTGTGTCACGGTGTTGCGTCACAGGTAACAGTGTGAATAATGTGTAAGCACAGTGGTGACCTTGTGTTTTGAAACTGTTCATTTTAAATTGGATCATGTGTTAGCTCCATAAACAGTGAATGCATTGTGATTAAATTTGATACTGGATTCTACAGTTGAAGCTGATAGAAGCTGTGCCAGAATTCAGGTTCGCACCATATTGTAGCTGAGAATTCAGGTCTCCATAGGAAAGGGAGAAGGGTTAAATCCTTTTGTCCCTTCCTGCACCTTTGACTGACCACATATGTTCCATTTCACTGTAAAGTCGAAGCCTCCAAGAGTGCTCTGCATCAACTGTGGTTTTGTATCCTGACCCTTTGTCTTGTGTTCTGTGGACTTCTTCAGCTATGAAGACTCCTGAACTATCAGAATTATCATCTCCTGGTAGGAACTGGAGATACTCCAGAGAACACAGTACAGGACACTGATGCCCCTGAACCAGGAGATGGAGATACCCAAATGGAATTCCCCTCTGATTAGTTGTACAGCTCAAGTTTAGGAACAGTAACGAAAAATCACCTGTAAGAACTTGGGGACAGAGTAGGCACCATCTGATAATCCGGAATGTCTGATAATCTGACACCTATCCAGTTCCATGGGTGCTGAATTAAAGGAATTCTACCATAATTGGAGTATTTTGTTTTTAAATATGCAGGGTGACCAGAAATCATCATACTGCTACTTACTGAATGTGTGGTTCTGCATGTATGTGCCATGTACCATGGTAAACTGTGGTGCTTGGCAACTCTGTCATCAGTATGTATATGTGCACACCACCTGTCATGGTACACTGTACATGGCACATAGCGTGCACGTTTGGGTACACGTGTCAATCCACGTGGTTGTTAGGGGTATGGTGAAATCTCGGTCACTTTGTATGTTTTTGATCAGAATTTTATTAAAATTCAATTCAAGACATTCTGCGTCATATGTGATATATTTAGCACATAAAGTGTTCCATATTACATCATTTCCAACATATTCCACTCTGCACACCTCTCCTGGTCATGTTGTATTCTGAAATTTGTCATTCATTTACATAACCTCTTATTTTACTCTTTTTAATGTTCCCAAATGGCAAGAGGTGGCCAGTTCATCACACCTGACTTGTAAGATTTAGAAAAGTACACAAGGAAATTGATATTATGGCTGAAAGAATTAATAGCTGGCAAGGGACTTTGGTACATTTTATTTGTGATTTTGACGTTCAGGTGACCTTGCATTGTGATAAATTCTTATAATAAAACCAACTAGATGCACAAATTTCTCAAATTTATGTTTGGAATAAAACTCTACATGTTTCGGACAGTTCCTCTGTCCATCATCAGGAGTTTCTCACTGCACACACAGCAATGGTGTATGTCATACAGGTTTGCTGAACTCCGTCCCGATCCCGCTCGCAAGCTGTCAGCAAACCTGTATGACATATACCATTGCTGTGTGTGCAGTGAGAAACTCCTGATGATGGTCATAGGAGCTGTCTGAAACGTGTACAGTTTTATTCCAAAAATAAATTTGAGATATTAGTGCATCCAGTTGGTTTTATTAGAAGATTTTTTTGTGATGTTTAGAAACACAGAATGCTGGCAGGAGGTGACAGTGTGCAGTGTGGTGTCTGAAGAAAGTCATGATACTGCAGATTGTGTCCTGTTGTAAAGTTTGTAATGCTTGGTATATGCAGGTGCACAAACTGATGCTGAAGGATACTGCAAGGATTCAGGCGTATAAAAATGCCATCTTCTCGTGCATAGAATACTTCAAGGACAAAATTGTCATGGATGTTGGTGCTGGTACAGGTAGGTTTAGATTGTGGCCTGCATTATGACACTGTGTAGTTTGGTAGATGGTTTTCGGCTTGTCTGAGGGACAGACGGTGCTTTTATGATGGTATAAATTGTACACTGAACACAGTTAAAACCAAAGCTCGCTACCGAACATGGTTGTGAAGTAATTCTCAGCTCCTCCAACCTCTTTCTGAACCTTCCAGTTGTGTAAAGGTAAGTTTCCATATGCCGAGGTAGCACGGTTGGTATGGCGACTTGCTGCAGGTTGCAGGGTGTGGGGCTGAAACACTGGAGGGACGAGATCTCCCAGATTCATCCAGACCAGCCCCAAGGCTCACCAAGCCTCCTATACAATGGGTACTGGGTCTCTCTTCCCAGGGCTAAAGCAGGTGGGGCATAGCACTGACCACCCACCCCTCTGTGCCTGCTTGGCATTTAATGGGACAACTTTTCCATTTTAAGTCCCCATATGCCTAATTAAACAACATGCCATGAGGATACCTTCCCGCACATTCACACTTCTGGTACAGCCCATCATAACCTTGATTTCAACCCTAACCATAAGGCACATTTCATTCAGTATACTGGCTGGCCATGAGCTAGACAACCACGGTCTGATGCCAGACAGGAATGGAGGCATGTTGCACTTCAGAATTGTGTCTACCTGGCCTCTTGGCCAGCGGGTAACAAGGCCCTTTTCGCAACAGAATGGTGGCTGGAATGCGAAGCTGACCTGTCAGCTGCATCTAGCATGCAGGTTGAGAATGCATGGGACTCTACCTTCACAGGCCCTTACATCATCATGCATAGCTTAGTTAAACAAGCAGACAATATTATCTTTTTTCAAGATAAAATGTTATGTGATGTGATTAGATCAATAGGTTTGTGTCATTTCAGAGGAACCTGCTGCCCTACCCTGTGACAGCAGGCTGCTCCAAGACATGAGGGTTGCTTTTCTTGGTGCTCAACCCTTGTATTGAGTCATGTGATCGTGTTGCAGGCATTCTGTCCCTCTTGTGTGCTCAGGCTGGAGCTAGAATAGTGTATGCTGTGGAGGCAAGTGCTCTTGCCAACATCATCCCACAAGTAGCCAAGGAGAACAATTTCTCTGATGTTATTAAGGTGTGTGATGCTGTTCCAAAGACAGGTAACCAGTCATATAAACACAACACGGCTCATAAATTCTAAAATAAAATTACAGTGTTTCAGAAATTTGGAATTTGATGCCTTCCTGATTCATGTTTGTTCAATTGTTCATTATTTGGAACTAACAAAATAGCATCTCCACGGTGACAGCACAGTGCACACCAGACTGCAGTTTGTCGTGTAGTGGTGCTAGACCCTGTAATACATTTGCCACCATGCAGTTCAGTGAGGTGTGGTCTCTGTGAAGCAACTGCTGTTTGCTTGAATGCTCTTTAACAGAGATCATACATGTTGTCACCAGCACTGTGTTCTTTTAGAAGTCTGTGAGCAGAAATATCAAAGTCTTGCCCTAATTCTATCCCAGTCACTCTGTGGCCTAGCTTCATCATATCTCAGAACACAGTATCATTTATAGTCACCTCTATGAGAACCCCAAATCTCGCTGTGAATTTTGTTGGCTTCTTCGCATATTTTATGGAGTAAATTCATTTGATATGATCTTATATAGGAATATGACGATTCTTCTCCGCTGTACTTACAGTGCATTGGAGCCAAAGAACCTTGCTGTAGTTGGTGACAGCATTCACTGGTGGCAGATTTGCTTTTTAATATACAGAGGCCAAGGAAAGAGTTCCTGTGGATCAAGCCCCTTCACATCTCCCTTGAACTGTCACAAAGCCTCAAGCTCCAAACTCTCCACAATTCATGGGGCTTCTTTCCACAGCCTCAACTTAGAAGCTTGCAAGCTTTGAAGTACTCAGAGTTCTGCACCTGTAAATCTAGGTCTTCTGGGATGTGAGGCAGCCTAAGAGGAGTGACTTACTTTTGGTGGCATGCATGACCATGAAGATGAAGGTACTCAGATTAATCAAAGTGTCAGGAATGCTTTACCCAATGACACTGTATAACGTCACAAGACTCGAATCTTCAAGTAATAGCATGCCAATTGACACGTGTTATTTTGCTCAGGTTGTGAGTTACGTTGTCTTGTGTAGGAGTGAGACTTGTGGCACTACCATTATTTGTGCCTAACCACTATGCTGCTGTTACTGGAATGGTGTAACATCTCTCCTCTTGTGATAAAAGAGGTTATTGTTTTGCCAGAAAATGTCCTCAGCAACCTACTGGTAAGGCACAAGCAGGTTGTGTGGAACCAGGGAGATGGAACTTGTAACCAATGTAATGAGTTTTTAACTCAAGTTATTCTTCCTTCCAAGGTATTTAAACAAAGAGTTGAAGATGTGGTTCTGCCAGAACATGAGAAAGTAGACACGATCGTGTCGGAATGGATGGGCTTCTACCTGCTGCACGAGGGAATGCTTGACTCCGTGCTCTATGCCCGCGATGCGCACATGAAGACTGGTGGGAAGATGTTTCCCGAAGTGGCAGAGCTGTGGTGCGCCCCCTGCAGCTTGCCAGATATGTATGACTTCTGGGATAATGTGGAGGGCTTCCACATGCAGAGCGTGGGAGAGGCATGGCGACTACAGAAGAGCCAACAGCCGCAGATTGTTAACATAACTGGCAGTGACCTGTTAGCTGACCCAGTAAGTATTTGTGTCCTTAACTTGAACAAAATTTCATCAAAAGAACTGGACTCAGTGTCAGGAAAGTATGTGGTGCCTACAAATCATGATGGTAAGTACCAGGGTGTCTGTTTGTGGTTTTCCTGTGTCTTCCCGTGTCTTGATGATGGTTCACATGGTACAGTGTTATCTACAGCACCCACTGAGTCCCCCATGCACTGGAAACAGACAGTGGTAATGCTTCCACATGAGTTTGTTGTGGAAGAGGGAATGCCACTGGCATGGGAACTGCGACTACACAGAAGTGCTGTTAGCTGTCGGCAGTACAACATCGAGTTCACCGAACTGGACCCGAAGGAGGTGAAGCACCCTGTACCTTGCAGGTGTTACATGACCAAGTGTATGGTGATTCGGGCTTACCTGGAACAGAAGGAGGATTTGTCTGAAGGAGAGGAAGGTGAAGCAAGTGAAGACCAATCGGATAACAGTCGCTGCAGTAGTGATTTGGCCAGTGTCTAGCTGTGTAATGCAGGTGGGAACAAGAATGAGGTCCCATTGGTCTGTCAGTATGTTTCACATGTACATCTGCGGAACATATTGTGATGAAATTAGGAATTTGTGACAGAAGTTGTCCATTGCTGGGTATAGTAACTAACTCCATGGAGCACAGTCCTTCCTGACAAGCTAACAGGTGCTGAACTAGTCAAGAAATTCCGTACATTTTACGGAACCTGAAGGTTGATTACCTCATTTACGAGCATCCATCACCTGTCCCTATCCTGAGCCAGATCGATCCAGTTCATGCCCCCTCGTCCCACTTTAATATCCTTTTCAATATTATCCTTCCATCTATGCCTAGGTCTTCCAAGTGTACTCTTTCCCTCAGGTCTCCCATCAAAATCCTGTATGAACCTGCCGTCTCCCATACATGCTATGTGCCGTAGCTGGGTTTCATATGCCACGCTTAAGCCATAGAAAGTTTTGTGTTTGCTTAAGTCAGAGGGTTGATGGCCATGGAGTGGTTTATATTGCAATGCAAGTTTTTCCTTTTCCTTTTACCCCCTAATCGTAAGGTTTGAGCTGTACATTTGTAACACTGCTCATGAGCTGAGTGTTTGGTGCTGATTGAAAAGCCTTTTCGCAATCAATGAAGCGTTTGTACACCTGTATTAATGCGTTTTGCAT
>Ga0123354_10013444_pt1 | contig 12697 bp, 7 predicted proteins | sample TergutLab28metaG_2_FD_97872 | JGI IMG/M metagenome (GOLD analysis project Ga0123354, IMG submission 97872) | Labiotermes labralis P4 segment gut microbial communities from Petit-Saut dam, French Guiana - Lab288 P4 | ecosystem: Host-associated > Arthropoda: Insects > Digestive system > Gut ... | reverse complement strand
TTATTGTGTAGGCTGTATTGTGCTGTAATGATAGAGGTTTATGTGTTAATTTATTTATCTAGTGGTTAGTGTTATACCTGTATAACACTTACCAGAACACCACACGCTTGCAGGAACACACTCACCCAGAGCCATAAACAACACATAATACAGGTATAACACTAACCACTAGATAAATAAATTAACACATAAACCTCTATCATTACAGCACAATACAGCCTACACAATAACGTGCGAAGTAGTCGCAAGCTCCTGAAGATGGACGTATTAACATCTGAAACATGTTGAGCAGTAAATTGACATAATAAAGCAAGTGTCATCAAGTTTGTCTACCTTTATTCAAATATCAAAATGATGCACGGTCCAATACGCATAAGAATGAAGATTCACGTTTGAAGAACAGCAGGCCACATGCTCTCTGGTTAAATAACAGCGACTATTCTTTAAATTAAATGGTTGCAATAGTTCTTTCCTCGGAAATGGTGTTAAAAATTTTACTTGTACACACGACGCCACATCCCTACAAAGAGTAATCTTGATAGTTTAGAAACACCATAATTTTGTAGCACTTTGAACAGCAGATGGAGTTTCATAAACTTTTCAGACCTTCTGTATAAGTCATGATTAGTTCGATGAAGGTTATGGCAAAAAGTATCACAGGGTGTTCCGTAAAGCTTATGGCAAAAAGTATTACAGAGTGTTCCGTAAAGATTATGGCAAAAAGTATTACAGTGTGTTCCGTAAAGATTATGGCAAAAAGTATTACAGGGTGTTCCGTAAAGATTATGGCAAAAAGTATTACAGGGTGTTCCGTAAACACAACAACCAAGCAGTGGAACAGCTTATTTTATTTTATTTATGTGTCAAATTTACCAATAATGTGGTAATGTGACAAACAAACAGCAGATTCTCAAAATGATAATATTTTAACCATTGACGCACAAATTCAAACAACGACTAAGCTACATACGCATTCCATAGAAATTCGAGGTCCTGAGGCAAACGTCGAAAATGAAATACAGATAGAGCAACTAAAATTTGTTAAGTGGTGCCTTATACAACGGGTCTGCAGTATGATTTTTGTTATTGTCAAAATCCTGGATGAATTTTGAGGTGACTCATAGTGTTCTTGGAAACTTTGTGGGTTTCTGGCAGGGGCACATGTCCTACCTTTTAAAATCACACCGCACTCTCGATTATCCGGTTTGCGGATTATCCGCACACGATCGTAAGTTGCTAACGACTTATAACGAAGGTGGGAAATGACGTGATTTATCGCAGAAAGCTCGAGAAAATCCTCAATAGCAAAACACATCACAAACTATTTACGTAAAAATGCCCATTCATAAGATATTTTTATTATTTCTTCGTGGCTGATTAAAGCGTGTAGTTGAATGATTTCAGGCTTCCACTGCGGTCTGAATGAGATATGCGCTCTTCTGGGATGTTATGTTGCGTAGATTGGTAGTTCATTAGCGACGTTTCGGGGGAAAACCTATCGGTCCCATCTTCAAATGCCAAGTACTCCAAGGCTTGACTATTTCACCTTTGAAGAAGGGACTAATAGTTTGTCCGGAAACATCTGTAACTAGCTAACAATACTCTCTGCGTAACGTCCCAGAAGAACGAAGATCTCAAAGCATATGTTTTTTAATTATTCATGTTCCTTTGTTTCCCATGCACTCGCATCCACAACTTTACTCTGGATAAACCTTTAATGTGTGTCATCCCCGTTGTGTGTATGAACTAAATATGGGTGGTGTGTAGTAGTCAAACACAACTGTATCAAGTGAGATGTTTATTGATTATTAACTAGAAGCTACATGTTTCGGCACTTTTGGCCATCACCAGGTTTCCTCTAAGATAACTTAGGATCGTTCTATATATGGTGCGCGTGCACGTTGCGTTGATGGAGAAATCTCTGCATCAAAACTTTGTTTTGTGATATGGAAACAAGGTTCTGTACTGCTGGTAAAGAGGCCGGAACGTGATACTGACCAGTCACTTTAATCTAGCGTATAGGTTAATAACCGTAGAGCTGTATTTCTACTACACACTTCCCATATTTAGTATTACCCTGGATAATCGAAAGTAAACAGTAACCTATTTTGATCTAACTGCAGTCTCCGATAGCGACAACTTGACTTGACATGTCGACAGAACAACAACATTCATCTTTTGTGTTTACGATGTTCAGGGTTTGTGCTTCTAACCTCTCAACTCAGTCAGTCAACTCCCTCTACCATCAAGGCCTGCTGGCATAAAATAGCAGCTGAGTGGCAAACAATATTCAATAAGCGAACTTCAATGAAGATTGTACGTGATTTCAGGAGCTGTCCAGCGGCGCACTGTGACACCGCTGCCGGAATGCCAAGTTCTTTTCTTAGCATGTCCCCATATAAACTGCTGACGATCCGTTATGGTACAGTGGTCATTGTTGGTACGAAAATTGTTAAAATTACAGTCAACAGACTGCAACAACGTGTTTCTAAATATTCTCGTAATACATGAAAATTGTAACCCCATAGCTTGCTATTGGAGGCACAGAGAGGAGAGTAGAGGTACATTTTTAACCATGCTTAATCTCGGCACCACGACCCGACAGCTTAACCACCGGTAAAGAGATGTGGCACCCACTGTACTGCAGGTTGGGAGGAACCGAGAACAGGTGTGAAAAGAGAAGTATTTCTTATCCCCACCGGGGTTCGAATTCCAAATAGTCCAGTGCGTAAAGCGTCGCTATACCGTCTGCGTTATCCTCACTCCCATCCTCGCAATAAATAGCGATTTTTTTTTCTCCAAAATGTTATCTTTATTTTTATCATTGCAATGGCGAAGCATTGTGATGTCTATGAAGTAATATCTGCAAATGTAAATTTTGTTTTGGTGAATTTCTGGCTGCAGATCAGCAATGGGTTTGAAGCGGATACAGCTGTTTCAGATATTTGAATCTGCAAACAGTTTCAACCAAAAAGGGACACAATTTTAAAACCAAAACTAATCGAAGTATTTTTAATGACACTTCCCGCTGAATTACTGTTTCCCCGCCATGGCTCTATTCTGCAGTTCAGGTTAAGCCATTTTATCCACATGGTTATTCTGTCCTGTATTTTTCCAGGAACTCTCGTTTATGAAAATAGCCTGTGACACGTGAAGGCTAGAATTGGTGCGTTGTATTGGGTCGTTTTATTGTGTCTACTGCCCCTTGAGCCACCCCAAGTACGGTTGTCGAATGTTGAGAATCTCTTTCAAATTGGTAGCCGTTGGCGCGAGAATTTGTATTGGCAGTAATCGTTGTATTTCAGTCAAAAATGTTTCAGTTGAAGTTCAGACGCGCCTTTTGTGTGGGAGTTGATTCTCATTTTTTGTGGTTTAACTTGTTAGCACTGTGCAATCACTTGACTTTATGTGTGCTATGATCTGAACACTTAACGAGCGGCGAAAAGTGGAAAGTGATAAGATACAGTTAGGGTCTTTCGCTGTCGGCGGGATGTGGAGGCATGGGCACTTACCCAAGCTGTTACAACAAAGTTTTTCTCTTTAGTCGAGTTCAGTAATACCACTGCAGTGACGACGTAATATGCTTAAAACAAGTAATTATAAAAAATAGGTATTCGGGATTACGTAGTCTGCATAGAGACTAGGATACAAGCAAGAGCCATTTCTCCTCTCCAGAATGTCCAGAACGCTTCTGGAGCCCACCCAGCTTCCTCCTGTTCAATAGGTTCTGTACCGCTGGTAAAGAGGCCGGGACGTGATACTGACCAGTCACCTTAATTTAGCATGTAGGTTAACAACAATGGAGCTGTATTTCTACTCCCCGTACACCCCTTCATTGCATGGACAGGGAGGTGAAGAGCGAATTACGAAGAATATTCCTGTTGCAAGATTCAAACCTTCTGAGCTATTAAGCTGTGTTGCTGGGGAAAAGTTCCAGATGTGTGCAAGGATCGTAGTGCCTTAACCAGATGTGTGCAGGGATCGTAGTGCCTTAACCAGACGTGTGCAAGTATCGTAGTGCCTTAACCAGATGCGTGCAAGGATCGTAGTGCCTTAACCAGATGTGTACAAGAATCGTAGTGACTTAACCAGATGTGTGCAAGGATCGTAGTGACTTAACCAGATGTGTGCAAGGATCGCATGCCTTAACCAGATGTGTGCAAGGATCGTAGTGCCTTAACCAGATGTGTGCAAGGATCGTAGTGCCTTAACCAGACGTGTGCAAGGATCGTAGTGCCTTAACCAGACGTGTGCAAGGATCGTAGTGCCTTAACCAGATGTGTGCAAGAATCGTAGTACCTTAACCAGATGTGTGCAAGGATCGTAGTGCCTTAACCAGACGTGTGCAAGGATCGTAGTGCCTTAACCAGATGTGTGCAAGGATCGTAGTGTCTTAACCAGATGTGTGCAAGGATCGTATGCATTAACCAGATGTGTGTAAGGATCTTGTTGCCTTAACCAGATGTGTGCAAGGATCATAGTGCCTTAAACTGCAGAAACCAAGAAATTAAAATTTCGCAGAATTTTACGTTGCAAAATGTTACGTTCTCACAGCGTTGTGGATGAAGTTTCAAGTGTTCTGGGTTAGCCACAATGTCGGGTAGTCTATTTTATCTTAGGCAGATACATTCCGTCTTGCTGACAGACAATTGCTAAGTTAAAAGGTAATTACAAACACTGTAATTGATTTATTTTTTAAAATCCAGTTTTTACATAATTATTGCATATGTTTAGTCATTACAGTCATAATCAGGCTTGATGACGGCCATAATCTCTAAAACATGTAACACTATTATGGAAAAACCTGATGTTTTCAAAATAATCAATCGTCATATTTGGCTGTAATTATCTGCTAACTATATACGTACTTTTTCATTTTCTACCAATGTAAATAAAAGTGTTGTTACATAAAGACTTCTTCGCGCCAGTCCGCCCCTGTTCATCTGCTAACCTACTTTGTTCCACAAACAATTTGATGCCTCTCATGGATCATCACAAAAGCCTTTCGTCACCTTGACTTAATGAATGTCTGTGAAAACAAGTCTAACCTTGTCGCACGCATGGATGTTACTCCCGCTTATAGGTCGTTCAATATTTTGCCAGTGGGCTACTTCGTTGGCAAAGTGCAACAGAAGTTGTGTTCCAGATGGTCTATGCATAAACACTAAAATATTGTGGGAAATTACGCCGAGAATTTTGGTAAAGTTTACTAAAGTACTAGTACACTCTGAAGATGGGGCAAGTAGATTCCTCCGCGAAGATGTTGAACTGGTTTCAGTTTGCACAGTGCCCCCCTTTAACAAAACACATTTTGATTCTAACCGCCGTCAGGGTTTCACTGTATGGGCTATACCTAAAATGTTTGGACAATCTTCAGAGTTTAGATCCCCACACTCGAACAAGTAAAATTCTTTCAGTACAACCCCCACATTCGTCCGATCTCAATGTTTCAGATTCTTATGTGTGGGGACACTTAAAACCTCTAGGGTATTCAGACCCAATTGAGAAGGAAGAAACACTTCAACAACGCATTTTGATGCATGTCAAACCAATTCCAACTGCCCAAGGGACCTTTGAAATGATGCGACAGTCCATAATCAGACGTGTCCATGCGTGCATTGATTCAAGGGGAGGAAAATTTGAGCATTCTTTGTGAACTGTAACTTGAAGAGCCATAAGTACTCTACAGTTATTAAACTGGAAAGTTGTACTGTAAATTTATTACATCAGTTGTCAGTATAATATTCCGTTGTTGTTGTTGTTGTTAATGGAACTCAAAACCACTCATTTGCGGACAGGATTTTATCGACATTTTTCTTTGTTCTTTTGTGAATAACTCACTTATAAATTTTTCCAAGTATTTTAGATACACTCTGTATCCTTGGTCGGTAAATTCCTTTACGTTTCTGCAAACGCCAATAAACTTTGCTAGTGTAATGCAGTAAGAAATATATATATAACTTATTTTAAATACCCAGCGTCCTGTAAAATGGGTACCTGGTTTTTCCCGGGGGTGAAGTGCGGTCAGGGCGTGCTGCTGACCACTCACCCCCTTCTAGTGCCGCGGTCATGGAAGAGTAGAGCTATACCTCTACCCACCCTCTGGGCCACACCGGGCCTGTAACGGGATCATTTAATCTTTTTACTCATTTTATGTATGTGTAAATTTTGGACTAATAAAACAAGATTCGTGTTCCCTTTAATTGGTGAAGTCGAGACAGCATACCTGTGGTATGAAGGCCGCACTAGACTGACCAAAGTAAGAAGTAAGACGTTAGGAAGACAGCGAAAATACAATCAATTCGAAACTGAATATATGAACGCAGACAAGACTGGTTACACCATGTGGACAGAGAGACTGGTCCAGAAATAACAGAAGAGTTAATAAAAATCCAAACAGATGCAACAGTTAGCTGATATTTATTTACTGCAAAGTCACTCTACATGTTTCGGGTGTCACAGTACCCATCATCTGGAGTGCTAAAAACTGGTTGGATTTTTATTAACATTGAATTACGATGCACGGAACCATGAGTTTAATAAAAAAAAATTACAGAAGAGATTCTACGCTACAAACCAAAAGAAAGTCGAAACTGAGGTTAAGGCTGAATGAATGTGTGAAGTAGAAAAATGATTACTGAAGAACCGAATTGAAGAAGTATAATAAGATGTTTAGTGTTCTAGGTTTACATTTGTTGTTCCAAAGCTAACACGTGTCAATGTCTGTTACGTGGTAATGTACGCGACCGCCCCAGCAGGCGTCTTAGCAGCTTTCACTGCAAGACGCTGTCAATTGAAATCTGCAGTTGCAATGCAGAAGACACTTGAGATGTGAGGCTCTCACAGCAGTGGTGATGAAGACTGACGTCCTGTGAGATGTTAGAGACATTTAGGATGAGATAACAGCCTACATCATCACTTCCCAGTAGTTCAAAAGGATTTCTGTACCGTATCTCAAATCTAGAAACATTTCTCCACAATCTTCTCCACACATGCAGTTATCACTATTTGCTTCTTTGAGATAGTCCTCCGTTTTCTAATTATATTTAAAAATCAATAGGGCTTCTCGCGTGCACACTGATTAGTTTGGCGCTACGCATCCCTGTACAGTATCATCACATCACGCTTCGTGCTGTATCTTTAGTGTGGGTTCTGTGGATGTATTTTTCGTCGCTAGATACAGCACCACCACCACCACCACTATCTCTGCGATATTTAGCAAGTACTAACAGAAAGGCGAGACATGCACATTTAAACTTTTGTTTTTGATTAGCAAGAAGCACGTTAAACCTTGAATTTTCCTTCAACGCAATCCACGTGCCCAAAACTGCTTAAACAAATTTAGTGCTTGTTTTTTTTTTAGCCGTTTTTTTCCAGAAACTGCACAAATAAAACCCTATTTTTTTTTCAATTATAGCAGATTTAATTTCACAAAGTTCCCAGCTTCGGGTTCAGGAAACGTTAACGAGCCTAGGTTAATTTCACAAGTCAGGAGAGTACGCGAATTCGTATGCAGGTGGATCAGTACGTTACTGCAGTCAGTGACGTAGAGTCGCCATTATTCTTCTTCTTACGTAGTAGCTACAATCATGTGACTGATGTAGGAGGACCGTAAGTTTTGTGAGACTCCTGCTGAAGTTTTTCATACAAAATGACGGGGAATTTGTGGATGTAGTTCTACTAAATACATGTATAACTTTGGTGCTGATCTACTCGCCATGTAAGTGCTGAAATCGTCAATGTTTTAAACGTTGGGGTTGCTCTGGTAAGAGAAGATTGTCCTAATAGGCAAAAAAATTGCATTTTTCCTTTTGTGGCTTTAGAAAACACAGCAGCAGCTCCTGATGAAGACGCAAGATATTCGAACGCCTTGTTGACTTGGAAAATAAATGTGTGTTTCTGTGTCTCCAATGACCTGAACAACCCCAAGGGTACAAGTTCAAATTACCCGCTTAAGAAAATACTGAAATACCTGGCGACGAAGGATCATCCTAAGCTCTGTGTAATAAACACTTTCTCTCTTCAACAGATAAATTCACTTCTGTTCTGTGGAAGACGCGTGAGAGACACACCGTTGCTACATGCAAGCAAGAAGGCAATACTCCGCGACAGAACGCAACATGGACAATAAAGCAGCACACGTCGTTACTTTTAATGACGTCATCAAATCAGCGCAGCCTTGTTCTTGCTGATAATAAAAACCGGAAGTTGGAGAAATTTGAATCTTGATAAGTCGCATTTACACTGACGTCTTTGCTCTTCCGGGATGTTACTCAGCATTGAGTGGCAGTCAGTTACCGACGTTTCAGGATAGGCTATCAGTACCATCTTCCAGGGTCAAGTTTTTTTTTTGACTGTTTGACCCTTGCATATGGATACCGAGAGGTTGTAACGAAACGCAGGTTAGTACCAATCAACGCTGAGTACCGTCCATGAAGAACGAATACATCTTTCACAACTCCGCGAAAACTTGAAACCACACGTACTTTTCTAGTGAAATGGTAACTGTTTTATTGAAAGAAAACTGTAGACTGATAGAGCTGTATTTGTTTGTTTGTTATTTGTAGGTTCATTGAAATGTGCTTCACACGAGAGGCTTAAGACATGAGTGATTTATTTAGAATGGAATAGAATAGAATACAGTAGAATAGAGTAGAACAGAGTAGAATAGAGTAGAATAGAATAGAGCAGAATAGAGTAGAATAGAATAGAATAGAGTAGAGTAGAATAGAGTAGAATGGAGTAGAATGGAGTAGAATGGAATACAGTTGAATAGAATGGAATAGAGTAGAGTAGAATAGAGTAGAATGGAATACAGTAGAAAAGAATGGAATAGAGTTGAGTAGAATAGAGTAGAATAGAATAGTAACTCGGTTCGAGTCTCTCGGTCGCAATGCATCTAGGCCTTAAAACAGACCCTTTGTTCCTGTTCCTGTTCCCCATAGTCTGATGCCAGTCATGCGAGCCCTGGTCCTTCACAGAAGTCCCAGTTTGCCCCCAGATTAAAACTCCGCACATAATGTGCAGAGAAAAGGAGTCCAAAATACATTAATAAGAGATGCTCCGTGTCCAGAGCCCTCCTTCATCTGTCTCGCAAAGAGTCCCGGAAAACGAACCACCTCCATGTTCCCCAAAGGGGGCCCTTATGGAAAGAGTTGCCTATTTCCAAACCTCCTTTTACATTTTCCTCGAATTCATCAATAAGTTTTCTCCTAATAAAAGTAAATTTCACCCTTCTCTCGAGGGCCGTAGGAAAGGAACTTCCACCCATTTCCCCCCCCCCCAAACCGGGCCCCTATGGAAAGAGGCGCCCACTTACAGAGCCTTACTAAATATATACTTCGGGGTCCCCAGTGAAGGAACCCTCCCTCCAGGTTTCCCTCATAGAGCTCACGCAGAGGGAGAAGTTCCGTTTCTAGAGCTCTCCATTTATGTTTCAAAGTCCCCGGTAAATGAGCCCCCTTTCAGGTTCCCCTGAGCGATTTCTTTTGTTAAGGTCCTAATATTAACGATTACGTTATAAGGGACAGAAATGACAAGTCTCTCCTTCACAGCCTGCTCAGTAACTTTGAAATTTCTGGTAATTTTGACAAAATTTAAGCCCTATTAGAAGTTGGAGTGCCGTGTTCTGGTGGTCAGTAAAATGTCTTCAGCAGCAGCAGATATCGGCAACCCACAGCCTGCATTGTGGTTACTCACGGCGCAGTTCGACCAAAAGGGAAGGAAGGGGATCGCAAATACTTCTTGTTCTTGCAAGCTCGCAAACAAATTTTCAAACGTAATGCTAGTTATTTTTCTTCACCTGCAGTTATTCCTGACTACGAATTCACTTAAATCAGCAATGTGTCAGCAGATCTGCAAGAACCATGAATTTGTTTGCTGCTGACATTCAAACATAATCCTGTCGTTAATGTTAAAGTATAATGTCAAGAATTTTAATTGGTTTAAGTGCAGACTTTTTTTGGTTTTCCGAATTTATAAACTTTCTGAATTTTGGTGCTAATAAAATGAAAGTTTAAGGAACTGAAGATCAATAAATAAATAAATATATATATATATGATTATCTTGCTGCCACCGTGAAGTTGCATAAAAATAATACATTTAAAATACAATTACTTCGGTTTTACTGTATTCAATTGCTCTTTTATTAATCTGTCTTTCTTTTTTCTTTTTTCTTTCCATCTTTCTTATTTTCTCTCTTTCTTTCTTAGTCTGAGCTCTTCTACCTACTTACTGTTGATGTGCGGTGTCACTGTAGCACTTGATCACGCGTAGTGACACACACAGACTCAGTAGGACTCCTCTGGAAGAGTGATCGGACCGTCGTAGAAGCCTGTACCTGACAGCACACAGCAATCACAACAGACAGACGTCCAGGCCCCGGCGAGATTCGAACCCGCAATCCTCACAAGCAAACGACCGCAGACCCACGACTTAGACCGTGCGGCCGTTGCGATAGGTCTTATTAATTGTTTAACCGTTATTACTTCAAATAATCTGAGAATGTTTCGTAGAATTATGATTAGTAAGTTTCATAAACAATGGGCACATGAGACCATAAAGTGTTTATATGCGTTATTGCCGTGTTCACCAGGACCCTCCCGAGATCCTCAGAGTCCCTTCCCTCCCAAACAAAAGTCTGAAGTGTCACAGCAACTATCATCTGTTCGACAATCGGCAATTAGAAGCTTCCGCACTTGCGAGTATTGTGCCAGTGTGAAACATGACTACTTGAATCTTCGTAGTTGCACCGTGCGTGTTGCTAATAATATGTTCTTTATTCGATGTTTTCCATCCCGAAGTGTTATAACATATAAATACAACACGTCAGTCGATAACACAACACTTTATTTATATACAAAAAATAGTATATTTTGTCAGGGCGACATGTTTCGACCTTATAAGGTCGTCCCCAGGCCCTCCAAGAAGACAAATTCAAGAGTTGTTTATGTTTTGCGAGGTATTGCCTATTGAAATAGATAAACAACATAAACAACTCTTGGATCTGTCTTCTTGGTGGGCCTGAGGATGACCTTATAACGTCGAAACATGTCGCCCTAACATTCCTATTTTTTGTATATAAATAAAGTGTTGTGTTATCGACTGACGTGTTGTATTTATAAGTTCTTTATTTGTCCAACTAATGCACACAATTGTAATAAAATCATTTAATTGTTAAAATCATTTAAATTTATAATAGTCGCTCCGACATGTTTCGGTTTACATAAACCAGGCTCTCAGCCTGTGCTTCGCCAAAGTTACAATGTTGATATCGGTTACATATATCGTTATTTGAAGTTATCGGTACTGTGGACTGTTGTGCGTGTGGATCGTGCACTGTGTGGAGTGAAGTGGAACTTTGTTCCACTCCACTCCACACAGTGCACGATCCACGTAACAGGACTGCACATAGTATGCAGCCACAGCATCGATACCTTCAAATAATGATATACTTATATAACCGATATCAAAATTGTAACTTTAGCGAAGCACAGGCTGAGAGCTCCCTGATGAAGGTTTATGTAAACCGAAACATGTCGAAGCAACTATTATAATTTAAAATGATCTTAACAGTTTAATGGTTTTATAAGAATTGTGTGCATTAGTTGGACAAATAAAGAACTTTATGACTACTCTAAATTTGTCTGCCCAGAGTGTCGAAGTTCTATGGAGCTCCGTTTCTCCACTTAATGGGGCACACTGTATACACACGGAGATTAGAGGCCCTTCCTCTTTGTACAGTAGCAAGAGTACATTTTAATGGACACCTCTGTCGACCAATAACAAAAGAGGCAGAGGAGTGGGTCAATACGTTCTCTTGGTGTGACCTCCAAATCTAATTTACGCGCTAAGTATATGACCTAACACTACACAAGGCTTTATTATTTCCGCGAATTGTTAATGAAACTGCCCGTTGCAGTATATCCGGAAATTGACTTTCCCACAATCAAGAGACCATTGTGAAAGCACACAACAGCTGACAGGTATTTCCCACTCTCTTTCGGTACAGAAAACCCGTATTAAATATTAAAACAGAAAACTAATTTTCAGAGAGAGTCTCAACGGTATCAAAACCCATTTGATATTGTCCTGCATGGGTGTTGTATTCCACTGTTACCAGGTTAATGTCACTATATTGGATTCCGTTTTTAGGCACTTTTACAAAATTGCGAAAAGCGATTATTAGCTAGCTTCATCATGTCTGTCTGTCTGTCTGTCCGTCCGCATGAAAGAGATTGGCTCCCACCGGACGGATTTTCGTATTTGATGTTTTTAAAAAATCTTTTGAAAAAATTCAAGTTTCATTAAAATGTGACAAGAATATGTAGCACTTTACCGAAGATTTAAGTACATTTATGTTAAAATCTCGCGAATTCTTTTTATAATAAGAAATATTTCAGACAAAACTTGTAGAGAAAATACAAACACACATTTTATATTCAAGAACGTTTCTTCGCAAAATCAAACAGTTTATGAGATTGTGTTTTACTTTAAATCTTATTGTTGCACCTTGCATTTTTGTAGAATCACCTCTATTATCAGCCAATAACTGCACTTTCATAACTTTCACATAAAACACTTAAAATCACTCCGACATGTTTCGATCTTGTCAGATCATCATCAGGGAGCTTTGTTGTTCCTTGCTGAAGTTATATTACAATATTCACAATTTAACTCGTTTTTGCAAACAAGGTG
>Ga0123354_10013443_pt1 | contig 12697 bp, 6 predicted proteins | sample TergutLab28metaG_2_FD_97872 | JGI IMG/M metagenome (GOLD analysis project Ga0123354, IMG submission 97872) | Labiotermes labralis P4 segment gut microbial communities from Petit-Saut dam, French Guiana - Lab288 P4 | ecosystem: Host-associated > Arthropoda: Insects > Digestive system > Gut ... | reverse complement strand
TAGTAGTAGTGGTGGTGGTGGTGGTAGTAATAGTAGTAGTAGTGGTGGTGGTAGTAATAGTAGTAGTAGTGGTGGTGGTAGTAATAGTAGTAGTGGTGGTGGTGGTGGTAGTAATAGTAGTAGTAGTGGTGGTGGTAGTAATAGTAGTAGTAGTGGTGGTGGTAGTAATAGTAGTAGTGGTGGTGGTGGTGGTGTTAGTAGTAATAGTATTAGTAGAAGTAGCAGTAGTACGACAGTAACAGTAAATATATGTACAAGTATATACTTTGAACCAAACCGCAGTGCGAAATACTGCTTTGAAGAACTCGGCGAGAACCTGAGGGTGCCGTAAAAGCCAGAAATTTCTTGATTACTCCGGCTGCTGTTAGATTCTCAAGAAGGTTTATATCCCTTGGAGTGTGTTATTACTTTAAAAGACGGGCATATTCTTAGAGTCTTACATTTCGTATTCCGACCAGTTTATTCTGTATTCTGTTTTTAGTTCTTAAAAGAATTGGAGGGGAAAGATGATACCTGCGAAAGAGTAATCCCTTTCATTGTGCAACAAAAAAAGAACAATTAGAGAAGTGAATCCGCGGCTGATGTAATCTTACGTCAGTTTAAAATAAAATGCTTTTTATCTTGATAGTCAATTTCTTTTAATCAATTGTGAGTCAGCTGAAAATGGGGGAATGTTCAATACCGTGCTATATGGATTCGGGTGGTGGGGGGCGGACGGACGCCCCTGTTTGAAGAGAACTGGAGTGACTTTCAGTCTTTGCTGGGGTAACGCACTGTGTTGTCTAGGGACCGGTGGACTGTTGGTGTCGCACTGCACGGTAGTAGAGACAGTGTTGTCTAGGGACCGGTGGACTGTTGGTGTCGCACTGCACGGTAGTAGAGACAGTGTTGTCTAGGGACCGGTGGACTGTTGGTGTCGCACTGCACGGTAGTAGAGACAGTGTTCTACACGTGTGATTACTATTATGTCTATTTTCGACTTTCACGACGTAAAAATAAAAGGGTTTTTGAAACCTACCAAGCCATAATCACCCACACTGGAAACTCGCAATTAGAGCTAATACACGAAATTATGTGAATTATGTGAAAGAAATGAGGGTCACAGGGCAACCACTGTGGATGTCTCTTTCTTCTGGAATGTGGCGCCATGTATACTGTGTATGTAAGAATCAAAGTCTTTGAAGAACGTTGTTTTTTCATATCAGGATATAAGAGATGGGTCGAAACGTGTAGACTTATGTTTTAATAAAAAGGAGAGTGCTGACTTATGTAATTAACTCTATTATATATTTATTCTAGCACTTCGTGATGCCTTCTTTCAAGTATAAGAGATTTACCGTGAAGCCTGCAACGCTTCTTATCCAAGAACAGTCGGTCTAATCTTTATCTGAAACATTCTATTGGGTATTCGTGTCTATTTATTTCTAGCGTATTAACGACACTCGGTAAGTCACGTTATGTGTGGAGTGAAATGAGGAGTCTAAAACGAATTGGTCTAACGTGCGGTCCCATCGCAGGTTTTCTCTGAAGATACTGAACAGAATCACGAAAAACCTCAAATTTGTGTTCGGGCGACGTTTCTAGTCTCATAATTTGTTGACTGAGAGTGGTTCGTGGACCATTGTTTACAGAACATTGGTGCAATGCATTAGTTTAACCTCGTCATAAAAAATCTTTAGTCTTTTTTTTTACATTACGCTACGACATCCCCTGAGGGGATTTTTGGAACCCGCTGCTCGAGGTTTGATACTCCCCAACTGTCAACAAGTTAGAAAATAGGAGAATGGACGTCTGTCAGGAGAAAGATGGAGCAGACAATAAACAAGGTTACAAACTTAACACAACACAAACATACGACTCTTTTTTGTTTCTCCGTCCAGAAACTTTATAGATTTCCACTGGGAACCCACCAGTCCCAAAAGTAAAGCAGATTAGAATCAAATATTCAGAAGCACTGAGTACACAAAGACAAACGAAAGGTCTGGACTCCTCTCGTTACTCCTTATTAACTCAGTACAACTTTCCTTGTTATTGATGTAAGCCTTCATTTCTATCCGTTTCCTGACTCGTTACTTGAACGGAGCGAAGGTACCTGTATGTGGTGGGGACCATACCTGTTTTTTTTTCCCCTCCAATTTTTTTTTTAGCCCGCAAGTTGATGGTCCTGTAATACTTCGTGTTAGGCTTCCACACCTTCCTTCCAAACCCTTCGAATTCATTGTCCACTGTATCTTTCTACTGGTAGACACTAAGTGGAATGTGTTACCGATAGCGGCGTTAAATAAACTGGCAACAAATAAAGCACAGTGGTGTGCCGCGCTCAGACGTGTTCGTTGTGCAATGTCTACTCACGTAACCGCCATGTCAACTACTTTGCATGAATGTCACGGGCGCTTTATCATTTTGGCATTAAGCCTATAAACCCCATTGGTAACTATATTGACCGAAGACTGTAACTTAAGAAAATCCGAATTTTTCCACAGTGTGTTTGTGTTTGTTACGATTTTCACAAGGACAGTTATTTCCTTATGCTTCATCATCATCATCATCATCATCATCATCTTAAACAATACATAATCGTACTTTCCAGTCAGTAGGCTTAGTGGCCTGTTACGATCCCTTGCCTTCTATTTGGAGGTCTCCTTCGTGACCGTCTTCGTTTGGGGACGTAGTGAAGCATTGTCTTTTTATTGTGGATCGTTCCATTCGGTTTATATAAGTTTCTACTGTACTGTTGTAGGTATTCTGCTGTGGGTATTGTTTTCAGTTCCTCTGTTATTAATTCATTTCCCTTGTGGTCCGAAAGAGTATAGCCATCAGTTTTCCTCAGATGTTTCGTTTCGGCTGATGCTTTTTGATGGTCCAAACTTCGCTGCCACTTGTCTTGCCAGAAATTTACAACCTCTCATTCTTGTGTACTTTTGGACTTAATTTGTTTTAAATACTTGGTTAATAGTTTTGTGTGTCTATTATAATTTTGAATTTTTATCTGCCTATCGTTGTCTTCTATAAAGACAAGGTGAAGCCCAAGTATTTAAAGGCGTAACTTGTTCATAACAATATAATATTTCGTATGGAGATGGTTATCTCTGTGAGGTACGGGGTACAAACTTAATCTCTACATATACAAACTCATCTGCTCTCTTGCAGGATATGTGTGGTTTACAGAACCGCTGCAGTGACAGAGTCCTTGACGCGATGGTGGGGAGTAAGGTGCTCCGTTACAGGCGGTTTACCATCTTCCTACTTTTACACACACACACACACACACACACACACAAGTTGCACGTCAGTTTTCAAAAGTCGTGCCAATGCTGCTTTCCTTTCACTACAAAGGCTTTGGTTTGATCTCTGTCCAGCCAGTGTGAGATCAGTGATGGTCAAAGTGGTATTTGAAGAATTTTTTTGTTCGAGTACCTTGGTTTTCTCCTGTTGATGCTGCATATTATCCATCTTAATATGGTATGCAGCAGTAACTGGGAAATCCGAACTGTACGGGGGGGGGGGGGGGGTCCGGATTACCGAGGGTTAAGTCAATGATATAAGTACATGCAAGAATCATCACACAGAGCTTAGTTATAGCTTATTAAAGCCTAAATACTGCGCTTAACAGTACATAATAATGAGATTTTTGTCGCTATCATTTCACGCTAATAGCCAAATAAGAGAGAAAGAGAGCTACAATAATACTCGAGAGATCACGTCCTCAGACTGGCTGACTCTTCCCACTTTACAACCGCCACCCGTCTCAGAGGAAGGATTGTCTCTTATTTTCTCCCCGGTGATCGGACAGTGACCTAATCACCGAATGTGGAAGAGAGGATATAAGTTACCCCAATATTTTCGGGATGCCATGGGGATCCGGATTACCGAGTGACTACAGTATTTTATGGAAAAGTACCTTCACTTCCTGTGCCAGTCTTCGGAGGGTTGGCAGTACCTTCGATGATCATTTCAGGCATCCCAGTTATGGGATATATTAATCACCTTCACCATACGGTAAAACAAAACGGAAATTATATGCCCGACGTATTTCATCTCTCGATGGATTCTTATGTTTATCAAAACACTCAGAGAATCACGCTGTTTGGTTTGGATTAAAAGTACCCGATCTGATTTCTTTTTCACACCATTTAAGAGTTTAAAATACAGCATGTATAAAATACGTTACTTCCTACTGTTTACACAATTTCAGGTTTTTTTTGTCCTCTGGTATTATGTCACCAGGTGTCCGCCGTCTGTGTTGAATTTGACAAACATGTTTTCCGGTTATGTTGGATTCACTGCATTTTATTGTTGTTGCTGTGTCGACTCTGCTGTCCTTTTGCCTTCGTCATAACTCATGTTCCTTTGTTCTAGATGGTTGTTTTTCTGTTGTCACTCCAAGTAACCTAATTCTTAAATGCCATCTGTTTCTGAGAAATCATGGTAACTACCTACGACCTTCTGCGATGTAACAACCGAGGTTGACGTAACATGAAACGTCATAGCAATTACTACATTCAGTTTTTTGTGATATTTATCATGTTTAATAAATCGCAGTGTCACGAAAAGATTCACGTATGATACGACTTGTGGGTTTCAAAAGGAACTGTAGCTCTTATTGGAAACATTTTGTTATACGATGTGCTTCCAATGAGCTAACTTATGTGAAGGAACATTTATTGAGTACAACTTTTAATGTGCTGAAGTTGCAGTACGTAACAATGTATATGTAATATGTGTACAGTTCATAGGGAGAGAAGTGATTCTCGCCATACGACTTTCTGTGTAAAGACTTGGTATCAAATTTCAACGAACTTGTCCTTCTAGAATAATTCCCCGCTTTTGTTGAACTGGAATGTTCAGTACCATTTTCATACAAGACCGCCTTTGGACCCTGTCCCGAGCAAATTGAATTGTCTTCATACCATCAAATTATGTCACTCTGAGGCAAATTGCTTAAGTGTTTCTAAGCGGTCTATCCGCTTGTGGCTTTTAAGCGCGTTCGCAAAATTGCGAAAAGCGAACATGAACTTCCTCATGCCTTTCCGTCAGTCCGTCTCTTTGTATGCATGGAGCACATCGGCGGCTCCTACTGGACGGATTTTCATGAAATTTAATACGAGTATTTGAGGATTTTTGGAAAAAATGTTGGGAAACTTCCAAGTTTAATTAAAATCCGACAAGAAAAGCGGACATATTTATGATAACATCTCGCTGAATTTTTCGTAGAATATCAAACGTCTCGGACAAAAGTTGTCCGGAAAATCAAAACACAACTCGTGTTTAGTACCTTTCTTTTGCCGAACATCATGATGTTTATGAGGTAATGTGGAAATATATGAGTCAGACAGACCACAGATGAGAGGATAATAGGGCTCTTGCGCTTTGCATGCCGGATAACAAAGGTAAGAATACAGACATAAACGCATAATGTTTAATACTTATGTCTGCATAATTACATAATTTCGCGTGATCTCGTAAAATGTTTCACGGCAACAATTAGAAATACTGAGTAACTGCGCACTTGCTTATCTGTCATTAATATTCGTGTAGCCAAATTTTACCGGGGTGCTGATAAGTCCTTAGCCCTACCAGGAAGGAAACAATCTCGGAAGCATGTCAGGGACGTGCGCGATTTCAACAAAATCGAGATGCGAACTCTCATCAAGTTTCATTTCCAACACGGCAAGGCGCCGAAGGAAATTCCCACCATTCTGACAGAAACATTAACTTGTTTCCTTACTGGTCGGGCTAAGGATTTATCAGCATCCCTGTACGTCTAAATAAGGCCATAGCAAACGAATTTTGTTGTTTCAGTGCGACATCGGGCACTTTACATGGAGCGCTACGTGCACATTGTTGTGTGACATACATTATTTTTATATGGTTGACAGTAACGTGTATAGCCAAAACACGTACAGAATGCATTGTTGTTTTTCCACGGCAAGAAAGGTTACGGCAACGCGCCACAATGTTACATTAAACATACCTTGCTTTTCTTTTTGTAATGCATTTTTGTGACTGCTGTGTCTGTTACACATCCTGCCCTTCTCATACCGCCTCTACTCAGCCCGGTAATAAAGCCATGTGAGAGTGTAAGTTATGCAGTTGCTCTGTGTTGCTTTCTCCTTTCGCCATTTGCGTCCACTTGTGTCCAAATTATCTTGTCAACAGTTCTTTCTCAGTCACCCCTACCTCATAATGCGAAATGCACTTTTCATATCAGTATAAAGCAACGGGCGAAAACGTAGTTTTATGCAAGTAAATGAAATCCTTATGGCCAAACCAGAAACTTGAGACCATCGTTTTTATGAGCCTTCTTCATATGTCGTAAATGTTTTCATTTCACCCAGTAAGATGCAAAATCCTTGTGGATAACACACTTTTACAACAAATTGAAAAAACTGAATATCTCGGTTGTGAAATTTCCCATGAAAACGAAATGATAACAAAAACTAGCAAAATGTTCTCAAGTACTGGGAATTCTAAACAACAATTTGAAACTAACTTTGGTGCAGGAATGTTCAAGAATTAAAGTATATAGTGCACTGGATCCCTCCATTCTTTTATATGGAAGCGAAATTCGGACCCTTAGGAAGAAGGATAAAAAACAGTACCATCGGGATGAAATTTTTCTGAAGAACAGCCGGGTACACCCATTTGACAACAGAAGGAACGAAGAAGTGTTGGAAGAACTGCAAGTAGAACCAGTTGAAGAGAAACTAAGAAGGCACAAATCAAATTGGCTACTACATTTAACAAGAATGAACACCAACAACGTGCCAAAATTAATGCTGAATTATATACCAAATGGACGAAGACGACTTGGAAGGCCTTTGACGGGACTATTGGACGAGGCCGAATCAGGTCTCTGAAGCCCTAACTCGTGAAGGATGATGGTGGTGGTGGTGGTGCTGCTGCTGCTGCTGATGATGATAATGATTTTCCTTACTAGATCGCTAATATTAGCCTGATGCACTTCTCGAATCTACAGATCTTAATGTTAAGCACAGATGTCAAGGTTTTTGTGTAACATACAATTAGTACCTTTCTTGACAATTCGTGCGTCAATTTGTTGAACAGCTGATATTTTATTACGTTTGAATTTCTGTAGGCACCCAAAAGCACTCTTCTAGAGACACTAACCGCATGGTTTTTTTTTTCCATTTCCATTCCTTTCATGTATGCTTGGCCCTTTCCACGAGAGGATGGAATTTTTCTGTCCTCCTGACTTTCTGGTTTCTTTCTTCCTCTGAGTTACATTCTTTTGAATCCGCATGGTTGACCCTGTACGACACGTTACAGTAGGTTCTGTTGACAGCTGTTTTATCATTTCCTTTCTGACTACTTCATTTCCTTCGACCAGTTGTTGTGTAACACTTGCTGTCAACAACCTTTTCTCATCACTGTCTAATATGTTTGTCCGTACACATGTACATGACAAGAGCAGGTCATTATAATTATAAAGCATTGGTGATAATGGCTAATCCTAGTTAAAGTTACTGTTTACCAGGTCATATTTTTATGTTACATTAGATTTCTACTACCTCTGGAAATTGTCTAAGAATGTGTAATTCTGTACTAATGAGTTCGTCTAACCATTATTGTCAATTTTTACAGTTGTTTTCCATGTGTAGAGGTATGCTGTATGTTCTGTCTGTCTTAGCGTTCTGGTTAAACAATAAAATCACTAACACAAACGCCTAAATCGAGAAATTGTTTATTATCTGACATGATTATCTTCAGAGGAGAAATTTTCATCGATTAAATACAGTAGCTGAAGAATAAAAAACCAAATAGATGTCACTTATTATTTTATTGTACTTCTTATAGGCTCAACATGTTTCGGGCATTACTGTCCCCATCATTAGGAGCTCGCAACTTTGATGTTGATTACCACATTGGTCGTATCGTTCTTGGTTTGCTGTGTGTTGGAGGTTAGGTGCGGTTAGGCTGGAGTGGTGTCCGAGTTGCAGGCTGCAGCCCGGACACCACTCCAGCCTAACCGCACCTAACCTCCAACCTACAGCAAACCAAGAACGATACGACCAATGTGGTAATCAACATCATAGTCGCGAGGTCCTGATGATGGGCATAGTAATGCCCGAAACATGTTGAGCCTCTAAGAAGTACAATAAAACAATAAGTGGCATCTAGTTGGTTTTACGAGTATTACGGTCCAATAAACATCAGATTAACTAAATACAGTTTTCCTTTATTAACGGCGTACTTTAGATACCCTGAAAGTCGTTAGATCACACAATAATTATCTAAACTATATTTCTTGAGGAGGTCGTGCGTGCTGGCATTCTTGTTAAGGTACAGATGTTTTGATATCCGAACTGATTATCTTGTATAGTCTGTAGATCCTCCCTGTGATATAACAGTGACCATTTAGAAGAATTCTGAATCAAAATATGCATGAAAAGTTGAGCCAAATGTACCTACACTAACGTAAGAAAAAATTTTTTACACACGCACATGCTGTATATATTTGCGAATATGAATGAGTGTATCAGAACACATGATGGAAATAAGAACGTCTAACGAAGGATAATCCAGCGAAGAAAAATAGTTATCAGGAAATTTATATGAGTGCTCGTAGGATTATACGACGTGCTAGGAGCTGAAATGAACCTGCTGAGAACAGATGAAAGTTGAAAATACTCGCATATTACACCAGAAAAAAAAATGAAGAAAAGTGGTGGAAACACGTGATGTGAATAGGTGTCAGAAACGCTTCTTCTCGGATTATATGTGCAAACTAAATGGATAGACGGGGAAAGAGAAGGAAGGAAACGGCCATACTGTAAAAGCGCTAAGAGTATGCTGGTGAATTATTAAGGGCAAAAAAGGGATATATCTAAGGAAAGCGTAGGTTTCCGTGGTAAAATGGGAACACTTTAAGGAAGAGAGATGAATTTGGAGATATGGATGTAGATTGAACAGTCTTTTAAAATTGGAATGATGTTGAACCATTTAAATCTAGTCCACGCACGAATGTCACATGTAGGTAATATATGCATAGGGTGAGCACAAGATGTAATATTGCTCAAGAAGTATGCAACAACGAAACGTACTGAGCTGTGTAACACCTTAGTTGTATAAAATAACACGTCAGGAGCTAAGAGCTGTTAGTGTACTCTGACGTCACACCTGTAGTTATAGTGCGAGGTCGGTCGCGACATTTGGTAGGAAACCACCAATGAAAATGTCTATCAGCAGGTGATCTTCGTAGTTGCTCAGTGAGACTGTTATTTGTAAAGGGAACCCCCCTGCAGGCGACCAGTTACTAAAGCTGAGATGTTGGAGCGGCTTGTTTTCGCGGATGCCCTAAAATTAAACATGCCAGAATCGACGCAGATCACAATCCTGGAAACTCAGTTGAGACAGCAAGTTACAGAGAGCCGTTGCTGGAACATAATCATAAAATCCTTTGCTTTTCGGTCGCAAATTATATTATTCTATGATGACTTTCCAAAAAAAAAAAATACTCCATTGGTCTATCATCACACCTTACTAAGTATGTATCTTTAAGTTCCTTTGTGTGTTTTCGTTCATTAGTTTCTTGCTATTTCTCTCTGTTTTGGGTAAAAAGCTTTATTCTAAGTACTTCTTCAGATGTGTTTCTTATTGTTTTCTTAGCTGTCACATCTTCTCTGTAGTGGAAGGAAGAAGATGTGCAAAAGAAAAAGGGAAAATCAATCCCCAGGTGGTAGCGGCCCAGAACGAATCCAGCTTTCATTCTACGTTTTTCTCCTTTCTCTTTGTAGGTATGCCTTCTGGTAGGCCACTGTTCTCTTTTTTCTGGAATATCTGGAATTTTACCTTCTTTCATCTTTCGCGCTTACCGTAGCTTTATTCCTCCCGAAGATAAAATCAACACCGCAGTTTTCAGTTTCCTTGTTCGCTGAAGCTTTACCCCGTACAGTAAGTACTCAAATTTGCTTTCTGTTATTTTAAAAGCTACTTCTGTTTCATTTCTTTCTGTTGCTATTCCTTCAAAGTGCACTCATGATGTGCCTTCCTTTGACTTATTGTGTATGTGTGTGTGTGTGTGTGTGTGTGTGTGTGTAGAACGTGATGTTTGTAAGCGTCGTATATGACAGCCTGTTGGGACACTTGGTTCCAGAGGTTGTATTTAACACTCACATTATCTTGGTTTGATAGAGAAAAGGGCAGCATATTACAGATGTTATCATCCGGGAGATAACCTATATGATACGGAAAAATGTACGACACCGTTTTGCATCTGCAATATATGTTGGTTGGCTCTCGTCCTCAGGATTCGACATGTTAAACCAAAGTAGTTTCAACAATATCATCTTTTGGAACGCAACGCCAGGTCGTTTGATGTAAATTTGCCGGCGTTTTGAAGGAACGTGTTACGTCCATCTTCAGGGTGTTTTGAAAGGGCGTGATATTTGTGTCCTGAAGACGGAGGTAGCATTTTTTCCGAAACGCCCGTAAGTCTGTAGCAGATTACTCGGTGTAATCACCACCGTCACCGTAATTTAACTTTGGCGGCTATGTAGAGCTGCATTACAAAGTGTCGCAAAAATCTCCGATCAAGCAAGAGCGTTTTATCGATTAAAATTTCATGAAACTAATTTTGTCGTGAGTGTGCGACAGTTTCAGCATTACTGCTCGAAGTTTTCACCCATAAAATTTTCTGTCTTTGACTCCATTGCATGGACCCAGATATCACTGTATTCACTCCTATACATGTATTCTTCTGGGCTTATGTTAAGGACAATGTCTACCTCTATCCGTTGCCGACGACATCAGAAGACCCAGCAACACAGATCACAGAGAACTATGCAAAAACTGATCACACTGTTGACTAACAAGGCAGCAAATGTAAGTATAAACTTAACATAAGGCACATTCGCGTAACCATTGTTGCTGCGGAAATGAAGAAGTATTACATATTATTTATCACTGACGCAATACGCATGTGCCCTATTGTATAGTCATCTTTGGCCTGTCCGGCTGTACCGCAGTTTTCCACATTATCTCAGAAATGGCACGATTTTTATTAAAAAAATTATGGAGAATTTTCTGAGGCGTTTCTCATTTTAAGAAAAATTCAGCGGGTTATTTTATTTAGAGAGGTCTTCAAGTAAAGTGCCCTCTGTTTTTATCGGATTCTAATTAAACTTGAATTTTCTCGACAGCTTTTCGAACAATAGCCGAGTATCAAACTTCATGAAAATCCAACCAGTGATAACCGAGTTGTGCCATGCGGATGGACAGGAGGACAGACGTGTAGTAGTCGTTTTTGCAATTTTGCGAAAGCGCCTCAAAACTGCCTCAGGTTAATGAATATCTTGTGCACACAGTTCGAGCTGCTAGCGGCTCTGACAACGATTTGTATTAGTTTCTTTTAAAACTTTTTAGTTATCTTTATCGTTGCACCGTGCATTATGTAGTTTATTTAAGTAACACACCAACAAATGCACATATATAGTCCTTAATAATATAAAATTTACATTAAAACACTTAAAACGCTCCTATATGTTTCGATCATACGATCATCCTCAGGGAGCATACTTTGTTCCTTGCTAAAGTTATAGTTTAAATTGTGCTCCCTGAGGATGATCGTATGATCGAAACATGTAGGAGCGTCTTAAGCGTTTTAATGTAAATTTTAGATTATTAAAGACTATATATGTGCATTTGTTGGTGTGTTACTTATATAAACTTTTTAGTTAATTTTTCTGGTAGTTTGTATTTCAGAATTTGCTTGAACTTGCTTTACAAATACTACATTAAAACCTTAAGGTTCTCTTACGGACAATTTATGTATGTATATTACCAATATTTCAACCATTCCTCCCGAAACGAAAGCCACTGGCGCCTTTCAAGTCATTACGAGTAGCAGACAAACGAGGAAAAGGTGTATCAGGACTTAGAGCCACACGTGAAATAATGGAGTTACAAATAGAAAATTGAGTAAAAAACTTAATAGCTCCTACATGTTTCGTCGCTATTATCTCGCCGTCTTCAGGGAGCCGACACCAACATTTCTTGAAAACATAAGGAAATAAAATACATCCCAATAAACGTACACATGTTGCGCTATAAATAGTGCAGAATTTTGAAGCTTTTGTTTAAAATTATATACATTAATGCACTGTAATATGCTAAAACGGCAATAATAATAATAATAATAATAATGAAGCCGAGGAGATTCTAAAATATAAAGACCTTACAATAGAAATACAGCCCATGTGGATTGTAAAAACAAATGTGATACCAAATAATAAATAACAGGGGCGACTGGGACTTTTTCAAAGTCATTTAGAAAATACTTGAGCAACATATCAGGAAAACATGAAGTAAAGGAACTCCAGAAAACAGTCATATTGGGCACTGCACACATACTTCGGAAAGTACTAATGTAAAAATACAATAGATTCAACACTGAAACTAACGACATAAGCACCATAAATAGTAACAACAGAATAGCTGCAACACTGTATTTACTAGGGACATAGTTTGTCTCAGGAATATAAGTATAAATATTTGGGCCTAGGAGGGACGAGGTAACGGGGGAATGGAGGAGATTGCATAACGAGGAGCTAAATGATTTGTACTCACCCAATATTTTTTTTTTTTGGAAAATGTTTATTGCTTTGAAGTTTGTAGTGCAGAGATACACCTGGATACAAGAATAACAAAATGTTCCCAATTCACCATTTTACATGAG
>Ga0123354_10013442_pt1 | contig 12698 bp, 11 predicted proteins | sample TergutLab28metaG_2_FD_97872 | JGI IMG/M metagenome (GOLD analysis project Ga0123354, IMG submission 97872) | Labiotermes labralis P4 segment gut microbial communities from Petit-Saut dam, French Guiana - Lab288 P4 | ecosystem: Host-associated > Arthropoda: Insects > Digestive system > Gut ... | reverse complement strand
GGTGGGTTCGCCAACTGGGCCAAGGTCAACATCCGCTGGGTCAAGTCCGACGACTGCGAGACCGAAGAGGGCGCCAGGAAGCGCCTCCAGGATGTGCATGGCGTGGTTGTGCCCGGCGGTTTCGGCATCCGGGGGGTCGAGGGCAAGATCGGCGCCATCAAGTACGCCCGGGAGCATCGGATCCCCATCTTGGGGATGTGTCTGGGCCTGCAGTGCATGGTGATGGAAGTGGCCCGCGACCTGGCGGGGCTGGACGGGGCGGCCTCGACTGAGTTCGATCCCGAGACCGCGTACCCGGTGATCGCCACGATGGCCGAACAAGTGCAGATCATCTCCGGGGACGGGGACATGGGTGGCACGATGCGGCTGGGGGCCTACCCGGCTGACCTGGTCAAAGGATCCAAGGTCGCGAGTTTATACGGCACGACCCGGGTCAGCGAGCGCCACCGGCACCGGTACGAGGTCAACAACGCGTACCGGGCTCAATTGGAACAGGCGGGGTTGATCATTTCCGGCACGTCTCCGGATTCTTCTCTGGTCGAATTCATCGAATTGCCCGAAGAGATGCACCCCTTCTTCGTCGCGACTCAGGCCCATCCGGAGTTGAAATCACGCCCGACCAAACCACATCCATTGTTTGTGGGGTTGATTCAGGCAGCGGTGGCCGCTACTCAAGATGTCTTGCTTCCCAGTGTGCCGGGCCGCAAGGGATGACAACCCAGTACGGTAGAGCCCACCGTCTTGGAGGAGGAGGTTCCCATGGGTTTGGCCGATGAGCCACTCGAGTGGCCGTGCACCCGGGTGGAGACCACCGAGGGGATCTTGATGGATTTCGTCGTCGACCAGGTGTCCACGCCCGAGGGCGGGAGCATGGTCCGCAACTACCTGCGCCATCCGAACTCGGTGGGCGTGATCGCTCTGGACGATCAGGGCCGGGTGGCCATCGAGCGGCAGTACCGCCATCCCGTACGGCGTCGGCTGATCGAGGCGCCGGCAGGCCTGTGTGATTCTGACGGCGAGGACCTGACCCACACGGCACAACGAGAATTGGCTGAAGAACTGGGGCTGGCGGCGTCGACGTGGTCCGTCTTGGTGGACACGTACACCACACCGGGATGCTCCACCCAGGCCACGCGGGTCTTTCTTGCCCAAGGTTTGCGCCAGATCCCTCGCCCCAAGGGTTTCGTCTTGGAGGATGAAGAGGCTGACATGGCCGTCGACTGGGCGAGCCTCGACGACCTGGTGGATGCCATCTTCGCCGGAACGATCATGAACCCCACCTTGATCACGGGAGTCTTGGCTCTGCGCGTGGCCATGTTGACCGGCACGGTCTCCGATTTGCGACCCGCGTGATCTAAAATTCCCTCCACTGCGTCTGGATGTCGTGTGTGGTGCCACCTGCCCGATCAGTGGAACAAAGAATATAGGTATTTGCTTTTCCATATACTTCAGTTCCATGCAATCTCGTCAGCCGAGCGACTCGTTCAACGAGTGGCGCCAGCGCACAGGTCGTATTCCACCTAGTCAGCCGCAGGTTCCAGAGCCCAGTGCGCCTGTTCAACCAGGAGTGTCCATCCCGGAACCCTTCGCCGAAGACCAGCCGGAGCAGGTGCCGTCGGATGTTCGACCACCTGATCAGCCACGATCTCACAGTCTTGAGTCACTTGCCCCGATGTCAGCCGAGGACCTGGGCTCGCACACAGAACTGACCAACTACCCGCAGGTTTCCCTTGAGGCCCAGACCGGGTATCCGTTCTCCACTGTGGCCCCGCCCAAACCGTCCCTGACATTCAGCGTGACCTTCTCCAATGTCTTCCAGATCCTCAAAACCAGGTTCGGCCCCATGTTTGTTCTGGGGCTGTGTACGCAGCTTGTCTACGCCGTGGTGAGGAATCTGCTGACCTCCGGGTCGTACTCGGTGGTCTCCCAGTGGACGTCAGTGGGATCCGTCAGCTTCCCAGCCGTCGGCGGCACAGGAATGTGGATCACCTCCACGGCGACCATGGCTGTCACGATGTTCATCATGCTCCCCGTGACGTGGTGGGCTTCCCTCGCCATGTGTGTCATGGCCGAGGGGGAACTGTCCGGCCGGCGACTCACCATCGGCCAAGCCCTGAGAACTTCCCTGACACCGCTGGGATCCCTCGTACCGTTCATCGTCCTCTTCGTTGTCGGTGGCGCAGTGGTGGGAATGGGTTCCCTGTGGCTGGTCGTTGGGTTCTTGTCGAGTCACGACTCAGCGGCCATGCTGGGGTTCGCTGTCTTGATCGTCTTCGTCACATGGGTGGTCGGTCTGGTCGGGTTGCTGTGGCTGTCAGTCAAGCTCTTGATCACCTTTCCGGCCATGGTCGTGGAACATGTGCCTACGCGCCGTGCCCTGTCGCGCAGTTGGCGGATCACTCAGGGTTCCGGGTGGTCAATTTTCGCGATGCTCATCGTGATCAATATCGTCTCGGTGATCGCGAGTTATATCGTCACTCTGATCGCCTCCGCGATCTTCTCACTGTCCGGCTCTCCGGTGACCACCAGCGGTGTCACATGGTGGGCCAGGCTGGGTGTGTCACTCGTACTGTCGGCTGTGATCTCGGGAATTGTGATGGCCGTCACGTCGATCCTGTCCCAGGTGGTGTACCGGGACAGAGTGGGATACCTCCCGGCCTGACCATCCGAGAGGGCTCCGGTTCTGGTTCCAGGTCGCGCCGATGTGAGGGATCGTCGCCAGAACGAGTCGTGAACCAGCGTCGGTGTCCTACAGTGGGACCATGACCACCTCGGCAGACGCAATGGCTGAGCAGGTACGGGCCTATCTCGATCATCTCAAGGTCGAGCGCGGCCTGTCCGCGCACACGATCGCCGCGTACACCCGGGATCTGGGCCGTTACCGCGAGTACCTGGCTGGTGTGGGCATCACCGAACCGGACCAGATTAATCAGGCGATGGTTGCCGGTTTCCCCGTCTACCTGACCGGACAGGGTCTGGCAGCCGCATCGGTGGGGCGGATGACGGTGGCCGTACGGGGTCTGCACCGGTTCTGGGCGGAGGAGGGCAGGTCCGCCGACGATCCCGCCCACGAGGTGTCCCCGGTCGCGCCGGGCCAACGCCTGCCCAAGGCGCTCACCCTCGATCAGGTCACCGCGCTCCTGCGGGCCACGGGTGGATGTCTTCCGGGAGCCTCGCCAGAACAGCTGTGCGACCAAGCCCTGGTCGAGGTCCTCTACGGTACTGGTGCACGTGTCTCCGAAATTCTGGCTCTGCGCGTGGAGGACGCCACACGGACCTTGTCCGACGTGGCACTGGGACTTCGGCTGTGGGGCAAGGGCGGCAAGGAGCGTGTGGTTCCCCTCGGGTCGTACGCCCGCGATGCCGTGCAGGCATGGCTGGTCCGGGGACGCCCACAGGTCGCGGGACTGGCCGCGACGCCGAGCCCGGCCCTGTTTCTCAATTCCCGGGGCCACCCCTTGTCCCGGCAGAGCGCCTTCAACCGGATCGAAGCCCTGGGAACCCGGGCCGGGATCGACCAGCCGGTCTCCCCCCACACCCTGCGCCACACCTACGCCACCCACCTGATCGACGGCGGCGCCGACATCCGAGTCGTCCAGGAGTTGTTGGGGCACTCTTCAGTGGCGACGACACAGATCTACACTCTTGTCACAGTCGACCACCTGCGTGAGGTCTACCGGGCCAGCCATCCCAGGGCCCAATTCCCGCCCGGGGAACGACCACTGTGATTCCTGAACCGGGTACGCACCGCAACAGTGATCAACACAGCGATTCTTGAAGCTTTACGCAGGGTCATCATTGTGTCAGCCCTTATTGGTACTGCTGAAACGGGAACACCTATCGAGAGCACAACTCTAAAGCTGGGAGAGAAAGAAATCCTTGGTGCCTCGACAACGATTCCATAACAATCCGACAAGCACGGGCCCACTTCACTGCTGACGAGTAGTACCTCATGAGCGTAATACGAGCAAGTGCTTGCGGTCCGCCGGACGCAGAGCAGCTTCGATTCGGGTGTCCAGGGTGACCAGCCGCGCATTATGCGAGGCAGCGATAGCCAGCAGGTGAAGGTCAGTTACCTGCCCGTAGCCGGTGAGAGCGTACATGAAAGGGGTCTCCGCGAGATTGCGCGTGTCATCGGGCCAAACGACAACCCCGGGCGCTGCGAGCAGGGCAGATAGTGCAAGCTTGGCCGACGCCGGGTCCGGATGCGCATTAAGCGTCGGGTTGAACACCATCCGCAGCAGACCAGATTGCGTGATCGGGGTCGTCGCCACGGAATCAGCCTGATCGAACCATTCCCGGGCGATGAGCTTGTGCGGATGGCCGCTCAAGTGAAGGGCTGTAAGCACGTTGACGTCAGGCAGATCAATCGTCATTGAGCGCTGCCTCGATCATCTCGTCTGTCAAGGGGCCAGGCGAGGTGAAGTCGACTAGGTAACTGCTACGAGGACGCGCGGTCACGGCCTCGCTCGCAAGTGCGACCATTATCGCGCTGGCCGGACGCCCCGGCCACCTGGCCCGCCCGGCAGCGATGATCTGATCGACCTGTGGTGTGCGGGTAATAAGCACCCGCGGGTATGTCGTTGGCATACAGCCAGTGTATCACGTTCTGTATATTTGGTGAATCACTTGCGAATCATCACTGCACCCAACGCCCGGATGATCGACTCTATCCACACGGCCCTGGCCGCGAGATATGGAATTTGATCATCAAAGCGTCCAAAACACCCCGAAAAATGAGTAGATTCCATATCTCGCGTGCGACAGACTCGCGTGTCGACACACCAGATCGACCACCCGTGGCAGTTCACCCGAGACCATCCCAGGACAGGCGAAACCCAGACGAACCGGAAACGCTCCTACCTGTATCTGTATTACAACCCGGTCAAGTCCTTTCAGGTGGTGGAATTTCGTGTCTGTCAGAAGGGAGCCTCCTCTTGTTGCTACCCAATCTGCCACGCTTGTGTCGTCCTTCGAAGTTATCGAAACGTACCCCTCTGGTGAGAGATCGCATTGAGCTTGACACAATTGAAACCTGCTGGTCACAATCACTTGAACTTTTCCCGACGCGGATGGGTTGGTGATCCCAGAAGACTGGGCCAACGCCGCCGCCATGGCCTGACGCACGTTAGCACGTGCCGCTGGTTTTGCCCTGGATCGTCTCAAGGATTTCGCTCGCAGTGTGTAACCGCGTCCGGGACGCGTCATAGTCTCTACTCCAGGCTAGGCAGGTTCCGATGTAGGCGTTCACCTCGAAGTAAGCCCCGCTGGCGATGAGTTTGTCCTGCAAGTCCAAAAGCCACGACACATACTGATCGTCACTGTCGGCCTGCTGCAGCGTCACCTTGATCATGTTCCTGACCGTTGACGTCTTGATGAACGTGTCGAGTGGTGTTGATGAGTCCCACTTCTTGACCGTCATCTGAAAGTCGATGTTCACTTCGCAGGAGGTCAGATAGGTCAAAGGTGCGCAGGCCGCTTTCGCCATGGCCTCAATCTGATCCTTGTACAAGTACTGGGCGAAGTCATCCATCACTGTGCCACCGGCCTGTTTAACCCCCGCCTGAGTCTTCTTCGCCGGCTGATCGACCGGTGCCACTGTTGCGATGAACCACACCGGGTCCGAATTAGGCGAACTTGGCGGCCCGACCACCTCGAACGCCATCCCATACTTGTTCTGCAGAGCTTGGAGCAGGTAAGCCTGCCCACCGGCGGAATCGGTGAATACCGGCTTTGGCAGCAGTCCGGCACAACCCGACAATATGATCGACAACAAACCAGCGGCCACGATGAGCACCACCTTCCTGAGTCTGTTCATCATTGCCCCCATGTGAACGATATCTGGCTTCCCGACACAGACAGGTTAGTGATCCCAGGAGACTGGGCCAACGCCGCCGCCATAGCCTGCCGAACGTTCGGGTCATCGACATAGAGGGTATCCTGCTGGTATAAGTCGCTCTTCGACTCACCGGTGGATGTTCTGATTGCCAGGTTCCAGAAGTGCTTGCCGTTGTCGGCATATGTGCCCGTGTCGTTGTGGATGAGTGGTGTTGTTGGGTCGCTCTTCGAATACAAGTTCTGCACCATGCGGATCTGATCTTGAGGGTCGACGGTGGCGCTGTTTCCATTGTTCACTGTCTCGACCCGCACGGGACCCTGCCATCATTATCAGTCCAGAATGGAATGCCTTCGGCTGGATGCTCCCGAAACCACTGAGGCACCTCAGAGAAATTCTCCTGGTTCCTGTTGGCGCTGGTCAGCGAGTCCAAGCCCATGAGGAGCATTGTTGGATGGATGTTCACTGGTTATTCTCGGCTAACTCATCACAGTGTGATTTCCGTACAAAATGAGCAAAACGAGGACTGCTGACTCCGAATAAACTATAGTTCTTACGGGCTGTATTGAGACTTTCCTCATTTGCACCACCTCCGTAATCCGGATCATCCTCCTGCACGGTGTCATTCTCCCAGTAGCATACGGGACAGACATGATAGATCCGAGCATCACCTTCTGGCATCGTGTAGTTTCCGCAGCATGGGCATTTACTTCGCATCAATCATCCAATCGACTAACTTTCGTCCAGGTTGTCCATCGAAATAGGCTTGCGCATCGCTGGGCGTGAAGGCTCTGACGGCGAGAAGTGTTCGTAGTCGGCAGGTGGTGAATCCTCGGACGACATTACATCGCTTGCGAATCATGTTCGTCTCTGTCGTGTTGTGCTCGTTGAAAAGCGATGCCTGCCGGAGTGAACGTGAATGATTCCCAGAATGGACCAGGTGTTTCGCGACGCACAGCCAGGAGTACGGGTGATTCGGGATCGGCGCCGGTGCCAAGGGCTTTGTCATTGTGGATGCTGGCGAAGTGCAGACAGATCAAACCACGGTCTCGCGTGGGCGGAGCATAGGCGATGGTGTGAGGGAATCGATGGTTGCTTCCGCCGAAACGTATTGAGGGGGTTCCGAATTCGCGGTCAATGTCAGTCAACTGGTAGTCACGATTCTTCCAGTGATCACCGGCCGGATTCAAACGGTCGTACTCTTCGTCGGATACGCATCGATCCACCAGGAGCCACCCATGTCGCCAGGCGACCTCTGCATACACAGACGCGACTGCCGCATTGTTGTCGTACGTAGGCATGATTCGTGTGAAGGCGCCTGTGACTCCTGTCGACACGAACACCTCCCTTGTGACCAGGCCTGTCTGTTCCTGCGTCCACACTTCCTCCAGTCCTTCTTGGAATGCGACAGCGTCCATGTATATCCGCAGTGCGACTTCTCCACCGTACATAGACGAGCGTCGTAGCGCCTGGTTCAGTCGTTTGAGATGATATTCCCGCAGTCTCCTGAGTTCCGAGGACGAGTCACAATACTCGTTCTTTTCGATTCTCTGTGTAGTGTTCACAATTTCTTCCTCACAGGTCGTCACTGTCCACGGGCCGACCTAGAAGCCCCACTGGATAGCGTCTGCATACTCAAACATGGCCTTGTAGTCGGCAATGGTCATACCCTCGGGGCCAGTGGTGCCATCGTATACATATCCACCCTTAACAACAACATCGTGGTAGTACCACGGATCTGGACCAGTATTGTTCGTAGACGGACCCAAGAAACGGCCAGTTTCAGGCGTTATCCTGTGGATCTCTCCTCACTCGCGACGCAAGCGATCGGTGTATCCGGGCTTGAGTCCTATTCTCGCCCGGGGAGCGACCACTGTGATTCCACAACCGGGTACGCGCCGGTAGAATGGCTGAGATTGACCTCGCGACCGCGCGGGGAGGAAGCCGGGCAAGTGATGAACCTTCTGGACAGTATCCTCCACATGGGGGAGGGCAAGCTCATCAAACAGTTGCAGCATGTGGCTGACCAGGTGTCGGGGATCGAGGACGACTATCTGGCGATGAGCGACGAGGAACTGAAGGGGCAGACAGCAGACTTTCGTACTCGCTTCGAGAACGGGGAATCCCTCGACTCACTCATGCCGGAGGCTTTCGCCACGGTTCGCGAGGCCTCCCGGCGCGTTCTGGGCAAGCGACATTTCGACGAGCAGATCATGGGCGGGGCGGCACTGCACATGGGGACCATCGCCGAGATGAAGACCGGCGAGGGCAAGACTCTCGTGGCGGTGCTGCCGTCCTACCTCAATGCCCTGTCTGGCAAGGGTGTTCACGTGGTGACAGTCAATGACTACCTGGCCAAATTCCAGTCTGAGCAGATGGGTCGTATCCACCATTTTCTGGGGATGGAGACCGGTGTGATCCTGGCCCAGATGTCGCCGGAAGAGCGACGGGTCGCCTACGGAGTCGACATCACCTATGGTACGAACAATGAATTCGGTTTCGACTATCTTCGCGACAATATGGCTTTGCGACTGGATGATTGTGTACAACGGGGCCACAATTTCGCGATCGTGGACGAGGTCGACTCCATCCTCATCGACGAGGCTCGTACTCCGCTGATCATCTCGGGTCCCTCGGAGGAAAACAACCAGTGGTACCCCGAGTTCGCGCGCATCGCCGAGTCACTGCGTCGCGACGACCATTACGAGGTGGACGAGAAGAAACGTACTGTCGCCGTGTTGGAACCGGGGATCACAGCCGTGGAGCGCCGACTGGGCATCGAAAACCTCTATGAGTCGGCCAACACCCCCCTGATTTCTTTCCTCAACAACGCGCTGAAGGCCAAGGAACTCTACAAGCGCGACAAGGATTATGTCGTCACCGACGGGGAGGTCCTGATCGTCGACGAGTTCACCGGGCGTACCCTGATCGGGCGGCGCTATTCGGAGGGCCTGCACCAAGCCCTGGAGGCCAAAGAGTCGGTCGAGATCAAGGCGGAGTTCCAGACCCTGGCGACCATCACCTTGCAGAACTATTTCCGCATGTACGAGAAGTTGTCTGGCATGACGGGCACGGCCAAGACCGAGGAATCTGAGTTCCAGAAGATTTATGGGTTGCGCGTGCTTCCCATCCGTACGCACCTGCCGATGATCCGCGAAGACAAGAAGGATTTTGTCTACCGGACCGAGACCGCCAAGTTCGACGCCATCGTGGCCGACGTGGTCACCCGCAACGACAACGGACAACCGGTCCTGATCGGCACAGCGTCGGTGGCCAAGTCCGAGGAACTGGCCCGCCGGCTCAAACTGGCCGGGGTGCCGCACCAGGTGTTGAACGCCAAGCAGCATGCTCGTGAGGCCGCCATCGTGGCCCTGGCCGGTCGCAAAGGGGCAGTGACAGTTGCCACCAACATGGCAGGCCGTGGTACGGACATCATCCTGGGCGGCAACCCGGAGTTCCTGGCCGACGCCCTGCTGCGCGAACGCGGGCTGGACCCGGTGGAAACCCCGGACGAGTACGAAGCTGCGTGGCCGAAGGCCGTTGAGGAGATCACCGAGCAGGTCGCGGCCGAACATGATGAGGTGGTCGAGGCTGGGGGGTTGTACGTCGTCGGTTCGGAGCGTCACGAGGCCCGCCGTATCGACAACCAGTTGCGCGGGCGGTCCGGGCGCCAGGGAGACCCGGGGGAGTCGCGGTTCTACCTGTCTTTGCAAGACGACCTGATGCGCCTGTTCAAAGGCGACATGGTCGATTGGTTCATGCGAGCCCTGAAAGTGCCGGACGATGTGCCGATCGAGGACAAGCGGATCACCAAGATGATCCAGAACGCCCAGGAACAGGTCGAGGCCCAGCACTTCGACACCAGGAAGAACGTCCTCAAGTACGACGATGTCATGAACCGCCAGCGCTTCGTCGTCTACCAGGACCGCCGCCGCGTCCTCGAAGGGGCCGACATCGAAGACCAACTGCGTGAGACGGTCACCAAGGTCGTCACCGAGTACGTCGAAGGGGCGACGGAAGGCTACGTCGAAGACTGGGATCTGGACCAGTTGTGGGCGCAGATGAAGACGCTGTACCCGGTCAAGGTCAAAGAATCTGACTTCACCGACGACGATGTCGACCAGAAGCAGCTCGTCGAGACCTTCGTCGAGGATGCCCAGGCGGCCTATGACACCCGTGAGGAAGAGGTGGGGGAGGAGACCATGCGCGTTGTCGAGCGGCAGGTCTTGCTCACCGTGATGGACCGCAAGTGGCGCGAGCACCTGTACGAGATGGACTACCTGAGGGAGGGCATCGGGCTCAGATCCATGGCACAGCGCGACCCGTTGATCGAGTATCAGCGCGAGGGCGCGGGCATGTTCGCAGAGATGATGGACTCCGTCATGGAAGAAGTGGTGTCGTTCCTGTTCCGCATCCAGGTGCAGAAAGCCGAACCGGCTCCGGCCCCCGAACCTGAGACCGAAGAGGCGAAGACGCGCCGTGAGATCCGTCGCAAGGCCCGCCAGGCCCTCGCCGCCGAAGAGGCGGCTGCCCGCTCCGAGATCAACATCACTGCCAATGGCGTCCTCGCGCCCGTGGCCCAGCGCAGCGAACTGATCATGAAGGCTGCCCCGGCTGTTCAGTCGGCTCAGACGGCATCCTTGCGCGAGTCGCGCCCCGGGGCCTCGGGACGGCGCAACAAGAAGAAGCGCTAGTCAGACCGATCAACCACGCTCGCCCAGACAAGTCGAGCTGTCTGTCTCCCAGTCTCGTACTCACCCCATGACCAGGTCGGTGCACGCCCACTGATTGTCACGCTGGGTGACCCTCAGGGCAGCGGCGTAGTCCAGATGATCCGTACTCAGCCTGATCGTGACTTCGGCGCAGGTCTCGGACATCGGTTGCACACGCACCGAGGCAAGGCGCACTCGCGTCCCCTGGAGTTGCGGCAGGCGCCCGGACAACACTTTCACGCACGACGGGTCGAACCAGGTCTCCACCTGGCTGAGGCGGCGCTGACCGTCGAGAGTCTCGGCGATGATGTGGGCGAACCGTGCCGACACCATCCGCAGGGTCCGGTGGCAGTTCTGAAGCATCGTGGCATCTGAGACATGCGGGTGCCCGGCCGCGGGTGGCCCCGCGTCAGTCAGGGTGGTGTCGGACCAGGTGACGGCTGGGATCGGTGTGTAGGCGGCGGACGGGTCCCCTTCCACCAGTGGTGGTGGGTCCTGGCTGAGACAACTCAGCCCTGTTTCGGGGTCCCACTTCCAACCCGGAGGTTGGCAGGGGGTGTCGACCAGGGCGGAGGTGGCTGTGGATGGATCGCGCATGGATCCACTCTCCAGCCTTGCTCGGCGTCAGTGCAATGGGGAAGGGCCGAAGATGTGGATAACTTCAGCAGAATCCTGTAGCTCACAGATTCTCATCCATGGTTCTTCGCCCGAATGCACCGCTTAGGCCAGGTCGTGTTCGGCCAACCACTTATTGCCCAGGACCTCGGACGACTTGACCAGCTTCGACAGGTACGACTCAGCCATCTCTTCCAACTTCTTACCGAAGATGGGGATGCTGACGGTGAACACGGCGTCGTAGTCGATCACGCATCCGGTGGGTGTGGGGTGCAAAATGAGTGGGCCGTCGAGGGCGGCGGGCAGCCCGGACAGGGCGAAGATCATCCGGCCTGTGCGCGATCCGTCCTCGGCGGCGGGTTCCCAGGTCAGGGTCTCGATAATGTCCATGGTGGGGCCGAGGAACATTCCGACGCCTTCGGGTGAGGCAACGGTGAGAGTCGCTTGGAGCCCCCCGTCGACAAGTTCGGTGGTCACCTTCTGCGCGTCGAGTTTCGTACCGAGGTACTTCGCGAAGTCAGGATTGATGAGCATCTTCGCGACCGGGTCACACGGTGCGATGTACGTCAGTGAAGAAGTGATCTGCATACCCCTATGCTAGACTACCGAAGTTCTCTTTCAGACCTCCCACATCGTTTTTTCGCTTCGCTGTGGACGGTGGCGGGGACGCTCAGGAAAGAAAACGACTCATGTGTCCCCAGTGACTTGAGGAGGCCGCTCGTGGAGATGGTTGTGGACGGTGTTCGCGTCCATTACGAGGTCCAGGGAACAGGCCCGGTGGTCGTCCTCCTCCACGGATGGGGATCCAACCTGACATTGTTCGATCCTGTGGCCCAGATCCTCGCCACGAAGTATCGCGTCGTACGCCTGGACTTCCCCGGTTGTGGGACGAGCAGCGAGCCCAGTCAGCCGTGGGGGATGGATGAGTACGTCCATTTCACCGCGGGTTTCATCTCCGCGATCTGCCGCGACGGATCAGCGGAGCCGGTCGACTGCGCGCAACCGATCATCGTCCTGGGGCACTCGCACGGCGGCCGGGTTGCCATCCGCCTGGCGACCGACCCCGGCCTGCCCTTCACTGTTGCCAAGATGATCCTGGTAGACTCGGCGGGCATCCTTCCGCATCGGTCCTTGTCGTACCATCTGCGCGTCAGATCCTACAAATTGGGCAAGGCTGTTCTGAAGTGGAAGCCGGTCGCAGCCGCGTTTCCCGAAGCCCTGGCCAGTTTGCAGTCGACGATGGGGTCGACCGACTATGCGGCCGCCTCACCGGTGATGCGGGGTTCGCTGGTCAAGGTCGTCAACACCGACCTGCAACCTCTCTTGCCGCTCGTGCGTGCTGAGACCTTGTTGATCTGGGGCGAACTGGACGCCGAGACGCCAGTGTCGGATGGCCGGATCATGGAACAAGCGATTCCAGGATCCGGATTGGTCGTCCTTCCCGGCGCGGGCCACTATTCCTTCTTGGATCAGGCCTATACTTTCGGGAAGGTGCTTGAGTCCTTCCTCCAGATAGGCTGAACATGTGGGTTGTC
>Ga0123354_10013436_pt1 | contig 12700 bp, 10 predicted proteins | sample TergutLab28metaG_2_FD_97872 | JGI IMG/M metagenome (GOLD analysis project Ga0123354, IMG submission 97872) | Labiotermes labralis P4 segment gut microbial communities from Petit-Saut dam, French Guiana - Lab288 P4 | ecosystem: Host-associated > Arthropoda: Insects > Digestive system > Gut ... | reverse complement strand
TCTTCCCGACGCAGCAAACTTCGATGGCGGACGATTTATCGAAAATGATGGTATCGAGTAACGACCGGGAACCCGGTTCCGGCAAAGTCATCAGGTTCAGAGGGAGGGCCGCGAGATGAAATACGTCATCGGTAAATACGGCTATATGCGGCTGGATTTTTTGAAGGAGCATAAACCCGAACTGTACGAACAGCTCCGGCAGCATGGCGAACTTCATGCGCACCTGATTGCAGTCGATCAAGAAGCCCGAGAGTATTCGAGGCGCGTTGTGCCGGAGACCGCGAAGGCGTGGGGCGTCACCGAGCAAATCAAACATGACGATCTGCTGAAATGGGTCGGACTGATGAACAATGTCCGCGCCGCCGTAGACGAGATCATCTTTACGGAGATTATCTACGTATGATGGCTTGTTCCCAGCCCGCGGCAGCGCCCACGGCACTTTCCGCGAAGCGAAAGTGTCATAGTGGGTAACGCACTTTGAAAAAGGTGCGTTACCCACGGAGCCAGACCGTATCACAGAAGCCGGGAGAAACCCGCTGAGAAAAGAAAACCCTTGCTATGATGCAGGGGTTTCTTTATCAGCCGGTAACCTGCCGGGAAGAAAAATGGAGGACCTTTATGGATGGGAAAACAGACCGGACAGTCGCACGAAATGAATCATTTACGAGAGCCGCTGTCGGTATCAGGGAACGACATAACGAGCGGAAGAACGGCAAATATGCCAACACGGATATAGTATCTGAACGGCTTGATCAAAATGTTTGGTTCAAGAGGTGTGAGGGGACTTATGAGCGGGCGCTCGACAAAATGATTAAAGACGGAGCCGTCAGCATGCGCGGATTAAAACCGGACGCAAAGATATTCGGGGAGTTGGTCTTCGACGTCAACACGTACTACTTTGAAATGAACGGCGGCTATGAATACGCAAAGAAGTTTTTCGAAGAAGCGTTTCGCTTTGCCGAAAAAGAGATTGGAACCGAGTACGTTCTATCGGCGGTCATGCACGCCGATGAAATTCACCGAGGCTATCAGCAGACTTATGGGCGCGAGATGTACCACCACCATCTCCACGTCGTTTATCTGCCCGTCGTTCAAAAAGAAATCAAATGGTCGAAACGCTGCAAGGACCCGGCGCTCATCGGCACGACGAAGGAAGTCGTCAATCAGATCAGCAACAGCAAAAAATGGGCGTTCGTTCAGGCGAAAGACGAAGACGGCAATCCTCTCTTTGGAAAGAACGGAAAACCTATTCTGATCCCGTCGTACAGCGTCTTGCAGGACAAATTTTACGCGCATATGGTCGCCGCCGGATTCGAGGGATTTGAACGCGGTGAACGTGGTAGCACGGCGGAACATCTGACCGTAATTGAATACAAGTCTGAAAAAGCGGCGGAGCGTCTTGCTGTGACGGAAGAAAAGATCGCAGAGCAGGAAGAACGGTTTGAAGCGATTTTATCCAATGTGAAAGACGTGGAGCATGTCGAAGCCTATGCCGACGACGTAAGCCGGATGGGAAAATTCAATTCCGCAGGCAGGATCGAACTCACGGAGAATCAGCACATGACGCTCACGACATTGGCGCGTGAAGGGCTGTACAGCCGCAGAACGATCGAAAACCTGAAGCGGGAGGCCACAGGATTAAAAGAGCAGATCATAGCCCTGAAATCGCGTGTAACGGAACTTTTGAAAGAAACGCGTGCATATCATATTGCTTCCCGGCTGGTTCCAGAAAAAGTGAAAGCATTTCTTGCGGACGAAATCGAAAGGGGCGATGATGAAGCAAAATTGCTAACGGAGAAATATGACTACCGTCTTGAACACTGGCTGGATATCATAGATAGGCCGATACGCAAAGATCAAAATATAGGACTGTCTGATCTGAATCGCTAAAGTATTACACAAATCGCCGGGCGAGTCCTCCGTAGCTCGCTTGGCGTAAATGGTATTGTACGTGATTTCTTAGACAGGATTATTGTCTTATGCTAAGGCATTTATATGCTATTTTTTGGGGCAAAGAAAAACTCTTGCAATTTGTAAAAGACTCAGACACAGGGGATTTTTTCTGCCCCTATTAACTATTCCCTATAGTTAGTTTTTTCGTTTCGTAATGTTTCTGGTATATCAATTTCTCCATGAAGAATAAATCTCATTACGCCGTCTAAAGGCCTCTTCGCCGCCTTCCATAATATCAATGATTTTTTTGTGTGTTTCTACGGTATCAATTGTTCCGACACTTACTGTCATAATATCGTCTTCATACTCAGTAGAAATTATTTTCTCTGAATCACCAAGAACGGGAATGTTTGCGTTATGCGTTGCAAAGATGAATTGAACGGACGATTTCTTTTCTTTGATTGCCTTGATAAATTCTACGTAAACAACCTGACTATCCAAGTCATCCTCTGGCTGGTCGATGATGATAATATCATTTTGGTTCTGCGCTAAAATGAACAAAATCAATGCAGATGCCCGTTGCCCGATAGAATGATTGCGTAAAAGTTTTTTATGATAAAGAATTTCAATTGCGTTTTCCGAAGCGACATTGAGAAAATCTTCATAATCTTCTCTTATCCTATTGGCGAGTTTCTCAAAATCAGAATTGCCTAACAACGGCTTCATGTCTTTCCCATTGTTAAGAAACAGGTCGTCAATTATCGCAATAGAGTCCGCAAATTTGTCGCACATTTTCGTTACTTTCACATCTGCTTCACGAATACCTGTCCCTTTGAACAATGCCTTTAACGCTTCGGCAAGTTTGCTCTTATCACCCTTAAACGTGAGATTTACCGCAAGCTCAGATTGTGATGCGTTAATAATATCCGTTTCAGCTTTATAAGCGTTGAAGCTTTCAGTTAAAATTTCGTTGCGCTCCCGAATTGCGGCTGAGATGGCGTTGCGAATTGTTCTATCTGTCTTTTGAGTATTTTTCAGCTTCTCAATTTCAACCTTGTTTATTTCAATCTGCTTTTTTGTCTTTACAAAACTGTCAAGGTCAAGATTTTCGCTGTTGACAGTTCTTTTTATTTCAGCAAATTCTTCTTTCAATTGCTCTGAAATAACTGTAAACTCATCTCTAATGGCGGCCAAAGCTTTCGCGTCAGAGTTGATGTGTTCGGACGCTTTCTGAAGCTCGACAATATGCTTCTTATAATTCTCGATTCCGATTTGAAAACGTTGAAACAGCTTGTCATTATATTTGGATTTGTATTCAGATATTTCAAGGCCATCGCTTTGGAATTCATCAGCAATATATTCTTCCAATGAATCGGCCAACTGTTGACTCGTTTCAACAATCGTGTCAAGTTTAACGCTATCTTTTCCAAATTCAGTCTGTTTCGTTAGCTTTTCTGCCAGTCCCTTTTCTTCGAATATCTTTTGTTTATAGTCTAATTCGCCATTCTCGTCTTCGAGCCTTTTAACCTTTTCAGGAATACCTTCGAGATTCAGAAGCAATTTGATGTTCTCGGTGATTTTTTGAATCTTCTCTCCCAAGTCCGCTTGCCGGTTAGGAATTCTCCCAGCAACAAATTTCTCTAACAGCTTATTTTCATAACCGGCTTTCGAGGCAGATAAATCTTTCTGACCAAAATAAAGAGGATTCCTCACGATGGCGCTGACAGACATGTTTATGTCTTTACCGGTGGCGTCAAGGATTTTCGGACTTTCTCCATTTATTCTTCGTATCTCATATTTTCTTTCGTGTTCGTCAACAATAAATAGGGATATTTGACCACCTGAGCCAAGAATATTATTTACAAGATTATCCTTGTATGCACTATCTTCAACGGCGGGTAAATCTAATCCCCAGCGTATAATTTCCAGTAGTGATGATTTTCCGCTACCACGAATACCAATCATCGTATTAAGATATGGTGAAAACGCAATAGTCTGCTCACTTAATTTCCCTCCGCTGAACTTTACGGATTCGACATGACTATACATTGGAGCTTCGTCCGAAATACATACTCGGCTTACATGATCTGAAAGCGCATATTTAACAGCAGCGAAAGATAATTCGCCAATTTTTAGATATACCGTATTTTTTTCACCCGCTCCAACTTCGTCGATACTTTTGGGATCTGAACCCTCGACGCAGGCAAGATCGTACCCAATCCATTGATTCAATTGTTTAATGTTGTCGTGTGTCCGAAGCTTCTGTACGGCGAGAACGCTTTTTTTGAAATGTGCATTGGCTACCATAGTGCCAATTGCTGCGCCCCTACATTCTTTAAGTAACCCTTTGTCTTGTTCAACATGTGCAAAAATCACAAAATGGTCTTTTTTATATTCTGTGTTGAGAGATTCGAGAATATCATTTAAGTCTTTGGCACTATTTATATTTGCATTTTCTCGATTTGATACGCCTGCAAAAACGCCGTCTATAAATTTATTGATAAAATCATCCTGTGGCTCAATCCACTCGTCTGGATTAAATGCTATCAGCAAATGAAGACCGCCACTTCCACCTGTAATGGAAAGTTCTACGCCGGGTAAAAGCAAAATATCTCTCTCACTTGCTTTTTTCTTTAACGCCTTAAATTCGCCAAGATCGAATTTGTTGTGGTTGGCAATCAGGCCGATTCTAATTTCGGCCTTTTCCAAAGCGTCAACATAGTCACTTACAAAAAGTTCGTCGGCACCGTTGTATGCAAATTCTTTATCTTTTCTTGTATGAAGATGAAAGTCGGCTTTTAGTCTTGTAGAACCATGACTAAAAATATCGTTTTCTTTCATTTCGTATTTACCTCCGTTTATCAACCGTTATATTTCCGTTAAGATTTTTAATTTTTCCATCAACAAAATATGATTCTGTGCTTTTAATTCGCATTCCCAAATGCGAATCACCGTCCATCCTCTATTCTCGAATAAGGCCGTCACTATTTCATCGTGAGCTATATTGCGTCGGCGCTTCTCTGCCCAATATTCGGCGTTTTCTTTTGGTCGCGTATTTCGGCAATCATGCCCATGCCAAAAACAACCGTCAATGAAAACTGCAATTCGCTTATTCAAAAAAACAAAATCAGGATGTCCTTTTACAGGATAATATCTTCGCCAGCCCTTTATACCTTGTTCTTGAAATACCTTTATCAGCCTTAATTCCGTAGACTTATTGCCTTTGCTACGCACTTTTTGCATTACGGATGAACGGGTACTTTTATCATAAACATCCGTCAATGCTTATCGCCTCAGTTCATCATCGGTTTCGACAGAAGGGCGAAGTAGAGGATACTGCCCAGTAATAACATCGTGCATTATCACGTCAATCTCCCCAACGATTTCTATATATTTCAACAGTTTATTGACAAGATTTAGAAAACCTTCCATATCGTCAGCGGTAAAAACACAATGGGTATAGTCGTAAGAATTGAATTTCATCCATGCGTTCTTTATAACGTCATATCCGGCTATATTAATTCTCTGCGCGTCGAGCGGACACGGCAGAACAATTTTCGTACATCCATCTGATAAAATTATTTCTTCTTTATCTTCATCAAACGGTTGTTTTGACCAAGACAATTTGAAATCCGATGGGACTTGAGCTTTTATTTCCTCATAATCATACCTTGCAAGATTATCAGGAACACAGTCTCGCTTTTCTAATTCGCCAATCTCTCGCCCGAGCTGCGCGATTCGCCGGAAGGCTTCTGCACTATCAATAATCGGAATACGGGGGCGCATATTGGAACGGTTGACTGTAAAGAGAGCGCCTTCAAATTCGTCCAAATACACTTGCGAACATAAGACCGCGAACACATAAAAAACCATTTCAATAGCAACTGAATCAATATCTATGCCTAACGAGGCTGATAATTCCTCGCATAGAGCGTCGTTAATATTGTTTTTCAATTTGCCTTCTCCACGGCGCCCTGACGGGTAACGGTTAAGATATATAAACGAATCTCCTCGACGGCATAAATCATTATCAGGGTAATACCAACAAAAAGAAGCGAATTGTTTCAGGCTTTCCTTTTGGTCTTTTGGTGAATGCGACAAGGCAAAGCCTACCGTTCCTTCTTCAGAATAAGCTTTGCTGATTTCGGGTCTTCTTCTTGTCCCCTTTCCTCCTACACTATCGAACTTTTGGAGCAAGTCTGGCCATAATAAAGCTTTTAATGTCACAAATGGTCGAAATGAATAGTCAACAATATTCTGGTCAAGAATCGCGTCAATTGCCTGCGTGTTTCCACATTCGTTTAATGCGTCTGCAAAAGCTGCGACTTTGACTTCTTGTGGTGGTTTGTCTTGTGCGCTCAACCATTCATCAGCGGCTTGCGATTTTCTTTGCGCAATATCCTTGCTGCGGCGTTTGAGCATTGGCGATTTCATATGCGTAAAAATACTCGTTGGCGCAAATTTTATGCCCGAACAGTAATTCTTGAAAATTACGCATGGCTCATCTTCTCCACTCACAGGCCAGTAAAGGGAATATTGTTCCTCGTTGAATGGAAGCGCTGGACAAAAGCTGTAATATGATTCGTCAAGAGTATATCGTACAAATGCGTCCAAAGACATGGCGACATCTTGGGCAAGCCAAGCTATTTTTTCTGACTTTCCAAGCCGAGAAATATCACAATACATATATTCATTTAATCCGGTTGGTTCGCCATAACGTCGCGTTGCGATAAGAATTGCGCGACCCTGCTGTGTTTTGAACATACTGTCAGAGCGAATTCCTGTGCGAGCGTCTGCGTCAACGGAGACAATCCAGACAGATGAGAAATTCTCCATGATATATTTTCGGGCATATTTGTACGATTCCGCTTCAAGGAAAGAAGCAGGAACAATGTATGCCAAAACGGAATGATTGTTTGACTGTTCTAACTTGTCGCAAGCCCAACGTAGAAACTGTAAATGCGGATTGTTTATTTGTTTTTGGATGTTTTGTCGTCCATGTCTTTTTTCTGACGGAGGCCGGAAATCGTCCATCAGTTCGCTTATTTTGCCGAAATCCTCGCCATTATTCGTCTTTGACGAATCTGATGACGGTGGATTTCCAATTACAAGCGTAATCGGAGGAGATGAAATCTCGAAAACTCGGTGTAGCTCAAACCCCTCAATCGTATCCATGTCAACCGGTTTTCCATAAGCGCAATCACTTAGCGTGTTCGCGAGCAATAATTCATAGCTTAAACGCTCACCGTCTATTTCTTGGTTAAGCGCTGCCATTCGATAGTTAGCGAGCATATATGGCGCAGGCAAGATTTCAATGCCACAAAGTAAATAGGCTCCGTGCCGCTCATCATTACGCCTTATTTGCTCTAAAAACGAACCGGTTCCACAGCATGGGTCTATAAGAGTATTGTCGTTGGAAAAAATACTCACGCCATCAAAATTATCTTTTGCAATACAGTCCACCAGACGAACGATGTAATCTGCCAATTCGCTTGGCGTATAATAAGCCCCATAATCGAACCGAGAACGAGGGTCAAATTTCGAGAGAAACAATTCAAACAATTTATGGTAATCTGGACGTTGACGCTGTTGTTCAGTCATATGTACAAACGATAAAAATTGAATACATTCGTCCGTCCATGCCAGAATAAAACTATCTGCGTTTTCGTGGTCATTGATGTAGTGGATGATCGCTAAGAATGGACGTAGCGTTTGTCCGTCTTCAATTTTTCTCGCCAAATATTCTCGAATTTTACGTTCTTTATCGGCAGGAGAATCCTCGTCTGTACATTCCACTCTATGAGCATAGAGTAATGAAAACATTATGACTTGCGCCGAGAAATCGGCAAACACCTTATTTTGGCGCATATCGGGGTCGTTATGGTTATAAACCAAAGTTCGCAATCCATCTAAGAGCGAAATAGCGTTTCTTTCCGCGTCATTCATAGCTTCTTCAAATGGAAGACTTGAATATCGTAAAATTTCATCTGAAAGCAAGCGCGTTCTTAGTGCGACCAATTCAACAAGTTGCCCCTCATCGCAATATTGCGGGGATGGCTCGGCAAAAAATCTACGCATGATCACTTCAAACTGCGGGTCAATTGATAGAGCCGACCAGTCGCTTTGGTTCATCCGTCTCTTATCTATTAGCGAGACTATTTGTGGGCGGATTCCTTCGTCAAAAGAATAAACGACATCTATTCCATCCGTAATCATCAGCTTATGCCCCAGTGATAAATATCGACGGAACTGTTCTTCATGTGGCGTAATGTCAAAAGCTTCTTGCGTCAAGGGTTTCGCCTCGATGTAACCATAAACACCAAAAGTATTTCTATCATGAATACGCCAGTCGGGACGACCCATGCCGGCTTGATTTGTCGGCTCCAGTATCACAACAATATCGGAGCTTCCGTTAAGTTCTTTCACTAATTTCTTCAACAGCGCGTCAATTGGTGGACGAAAGGAAAGTTCAGCCGTGTGTTGACAATCTGCGAGAAAATCGGTATAGACTTGTTGCAACTCTTTGAGATAACGTTTCACTATCGTTTGATAAGACATGTTGGTCACCTCGTTTGCTTGTAGTAACGGAGAACGCTTTCTCCAATAATTCTTGCCAATTTCGGGGGTACTGCGTTGCCAATCTGACGAGCGATTTCAATCTTTGAGCCTACAAATGAGAAATCTATTGGGAATGTTTGAAGCAAAGCGCCCTCGCAAAGCGAAATACTTCTTGGCTGGTCGGGATGTCCAAATAAACCTCGCGTGAAACTATCAAAGCGAGCCGTTATCGTCGGTGCGACCTCATCCCAAGACATTCGACCATATACGTTACGATGTCCGATCTTCGCGCTATCGATGCGATGGCAATTCGCTAATAATTCGTTAGGTAAAAAATCGCGCCCTTGTCCCTCGCTCAGCGCGTTAATCCTCAACAGGTTCTTTTCGGATAAACGGTCGCGTCGATGAAGCGGATAATCTGGATGTGGGCTGCCGTCTTCAGGAGGCAGAGGTAAAAACGAAATTGTATCTCGGACGGTTTGCTTTTCTCCTATGGGCTTTGGAAACATATACGAAGAACCAGTATCTTCACGTTCACCAATGAGAAACAACCGTTTACGACGTTGTGGAATTCCGTAATCTTCCGCATTAATAAGTTGTTTATGGATATGATATCCAATATCCTCCATGTTGTCAATCAACTGTGCCAGTATGGCTTTACCTCGTTTTCCTTGAATCCCCGACACGTTTTCCATGACAAAGAACATGGGACGGACTTCGTTGATAAGTCTACCGTACAGTAAAACCAACTCATTCCTGTTATCGCCGTCTTCACCGATACGTTGAACAGAGAACCCTTGGCATGGTGGTCCACCTGCGAGCAGAAATAATTCATTTGGTTTCAATCCAATTTTATTGAGAAGTCGTCCGTCGAGCATATTTTGTATATCTTCGCAAATAGCGGGATGTTTGAAATACTTCGGATTGCTTTGTAAAGTTTCAATACACTTTTCATCAATATCAAAACTCAGCATGATTTCAAAACCAGCCTCGCTCAGCCCCAACGATAACCCGCCGGCTCCTGAAAAACTATCAACGCAAGTGAAACGCATTTTTTATGCGCTCCTTTTTATATTTTTTATTCCCGCTATTACGCTTGAATAGGAATTACTCACGGGCGCGTTGATGACACCTATTCCTGATTTCAATTGAACTGGCGTAGGTTCGGAAGAGAAAAGCTCTATTAACACATCTACGGCGACTCCACAAGAAAGCAATGGGGGCACGGCTTCTCCAATTTGGCGATAGATGTCGTCAGATTTCCCCTCAAATAAAAACCCGTCAGGAAAACTTTGTAACCTTGCGGCTTCCCTCGCGGTCAAACCGCGATCTTGAACAGGATGAGAATATCGTCCACTCGCTGGATTTCTCGCATAGTGTGTAATTGTGATCGCTGGTTTGTCCCAACTAAGCCGCCCGTATACGTCGTAGAATCCATTCACGCGAGACAGGCATTCAGGGCCAACTCCCTCAGGTAAACTTCCTCCGTCGTGAGGGACTTTTTTAATCACTTCGACCGTGCTGCGCTTATGGGAAACTGCTTTATGCAAAACATCGCGCGGGTCTGCTTCGCCGGCCTTCAAGGGTTTCAATTCTTCTATTGCGCTTCGTACAGTTCTAAATTTCTCTTTTGAATAATATCCCTCTGGAAGTAAATATTCCTTTTTCATGCCAATGACAATTGCGCGGAACCGTTCTTGCGGCACGCCAAATTCCGCTGCATTACAAATATTTTGTTTAACAATATATCCTGCGTCAAAGAACGCTTCCCTTGCCTTACTAAAGTATTTCCAATATCTATCTGATAAAAACTCTGGTACGTTTTCCATGACAAACACTTTGGGCTTTACTTCAGCGACGATACGCGCAAAAGCGATTACCAAACTGTTTCGTTCGTCGTCTTCGTCGTTCCAATGCTTTTTTCTATGCGATGAAAATCCTTGACAAGGCGCACAGCCAATAAGTATGGTGGGCTTATCATTGTCAAAACCTATTTTGTCTAAAAAAGCGTGGATGCTCTGAGGTGTATCAGCTATTTTGATAATATCCTCGCATATAGTGGGCGTTCCAAAGTTCTTCGCATACGTTGCGGCAGATGTCGCGTTTATGTCGCAACCAGCTAAGAAATGAAACACAGGCAGTATGTTATTTATTGCTGCGAAGCCGAGCGAAGTTCCTCCTGCACCACAAAAGAAATCAAGTATTTGTATTGAGTTCGCTTTCGTAGAGCCGAAATCGAGTGGAGAGAATTTAGACAAAGCTTTTTCAATAGCGCCAAATAAAGCAGATTTATCCACTCGATAATCATGCAAGCCTATTGTGTCTGTATCTATCGCTTGCAACAATTCTGAAAACCTTGCCATATCCTCGCCTCCATTCAACAAATTAATTGTTTGAGCTTGTTCCATCAGGCACGACCCTGTAATATCCGATTTATCGAATTAAGTTTGCGCTTTGAAAATACTTGCACGCGAACATGCGTTCATCATAGCATGACTTAACGATCATTTCAAGTATAAATTACGCAAATACTAAAAAATATTTTAGCATTCTATCTTCTTTAATGCGTATTTACAATTCAACTGTATGATGAATTTAATATATCACTTCATTACGTCTTTTCACATTGCTTCTGCTGTCTGCTGGATGGATGATGTTACCCACATTGCGCTTGACGATTTCGTATTCCCGCACTTGCTTTTTTAACTTAGCGTACTCCATTTGCGAAGTAGTTTTACGTTCGATGAGTTTGGTGTATTCAACTTTCATTGTTTTCAACCCATCGGCTCGCTAACGCCTGTCGGAGAAGCAACCGAAAAGAAAGGGTGTTAAAATATCGGTAAGTATGCAGGACGCAATTGCTTAAAACGATGCAATTAGAGAGCAAATAAATGCAATTATCAGGGAGAGGAGGACGAATGGACGATATCGATGCACTGAGAAGATGGATGGCTGTACCGGAAGAGTTTCGAACGAAAGTGCTGAACAATGTGTTTTGCAGCAAATGCTTTGTGACGACCATCGTAGATTATTCATTCACGGCCGAGAAAGACGGCGTTCTGATACGCGGCAAGTGTAAGAAATGCGGGAAAGACGTAGCGCGGTTTATTGAGGATATATGAGAACGTTCATAGAAAACTTCATATCAAGGAAAGCGGGGAGATTGGCACGCCGCTAGCTGAGTTGCAGCAGGTATTGCCGAGCCTATCAAAGGATCAAGTTCAGACGCTGTTGAAAGAACTCAAGACGGAGGGACGGGTGTTTGTCGAAGGCAAAACAAAAGGCTCGAGATGGCATATTAAACGCAATTAAATGCGTTTAGGCGCAATTAATTGCGTGGAGATGTGTAAAAGAGATTGGAATATCAATGAATACAGAATTGCATTAAACGCAATTGAACGCAATTCTGACGCAATTTTGGATTATCAGTTGTGCTTGAAAATGATATAATCGGATCACGCCGAAAGGTCGTACCGATTTCGTACCTTGACAACCTATGCCGATTCAGGAGCGTGATGGCAATATGATGGCAAAAAAACAACGCCGCACGCGAAGAGGTCTGAAAATGCGAACAATAGACACAATAGTGTCTGTGTAGAGCATTGAAATTACAGGCTTTTAGAATCGAGCAGATGGTATAGCGAAGAGTGGGAATAATATCATGGCAGAAATTACATTTGAAATCACAGAACTACTCGGCGTGCTGTCCGAGAGTACGAAGGGCTGGACAAGGGAGTTCAACCTTGTGTCATGGAATGGACGGGAGCCGAAGTACGATATTCGTGAGTGGGATCCCGAGCATGAGCGGTGAGCCACCACGCGGCAAAGCCGCTGTGCCTCTCAAGGAGGACCTTCCAACGATTTGCTTCGCAAATCGGGATAGGTCTCTCAAAATGGGCAAGGGGCTGACACTTACGAAAGAAGAGCTTTTGACACTGAAGACGTTGCTGGAGGAGCTGATTTGAAACCAGAAGATATTATCAAGAAATATGAGGTTGATCGTGTGGAGTTCAAGCAGGAACTGCCGGATCAACACACCAAGTGGCTGAAGACGGTGGTTGCTTTCGTGAATACTTCAGGCGGGACAATCGTTGTCGGCATTGCGGATGGGACGCATCAAGTTGTAGGTGTGGACAAATCGGAAGTGCCAGCACTCTGTGACCAGATTGCGAATGCTATTTCGGATGCCATCACCCCACAAATCATGCCGGATATTTTCGTGGAAGATATCGAGGGAAAGAGCGTTATC
>Ga0123354_10013435_pt1 | contig 12700 bp, 9 predicted proteins | sample TergutLab28metaG_2_FD_97872 | JGI IMG/M metagenome (GOLD analysis project Ga0123354, IMG submission 97872) | Labiotermes labralis P4 segment gut microbial communities from Petit-Saut dam, French Guiana - Lab288 P4 | ecosystem: Host-associated > Arthropoda: Insects > Digestive system > Gut ... | reverse complement strand
TTTAGGTAACGGTAATATATTTAAATGTTTAGTGGCTTACGTGGATGGGGGGAGGGATTTGAAATGTTGATGACAAAGTGCTTGTCAGTAGACTTAAACCAGTTCTTTATGATATAAACTTTCTCTCCAAAATCCATTTTAATGTTATCATTTATAGTGAAATTTGGTCTTCCATTGCATAAGTTTGACATTTTCATGGTGGTAAAATTCATATTGTGGTTGCAGGAGTTATGACACCATGAAAAATGAATGCTGGGGCAGTTTTTGTCTCCAAAATGTTAATACCCTCTTATCACACTGCATGGTATCTTAACCCAGGGCACAAAAATACAAGTTTGTGTTAAATGTTGCATTCATATAAGAACAAAAGAGATCAAACTAATTTCTACAGTTTTTCAGAAAAGGGTTCACATTAAAATGCTGTAGGAAAGATCTGTCTCATTCATTCTGTTCTACACAAACATGTGTATATGCACATGTTTGTACATGCACCCACACACAAAAGAGAATCAAAAAGTGAAGTAAAGTGAAGTGGACTGAATAGACTTCTCAAATGTGTAAAATACAAATATGCATAAGTAAACACACAATGTTGTGCATTGACTTGACCAAACTGTAGAAGTGTGTTCTGTAGGCTGTTTAGGGCAAAATGTTGTATACACCACAGATTGATTTAACACCATTATTGAATTAAGTGAGCTGTAACTGTGATTGAGTATAAAATCTTCTACTGGGAGGTCACACCATCCATGTACAATTTTATGAATGTTTCCAACTGTGGCTGCAGATTCCTTTGTACATTCTGTTCATGGGTGAGATGTAGTTTACAAATGATGGTATTAACAGCAGTAGGAATTCTGACTGTTGGGTGCAGTGAAAGCTGCGTGACATAGTATAATGTAATTTTCAGCAGAGTCTCTGTTAAACATATAATGTCAAAATTTATGAAACTACCTCTTTGGATCACATTTTATTGAGGGATGTTTATTAGCTGCTTATTGCAGAAATTTTAAGCAAAATGAACTAGTTGCTGATTTGTGGAAGATGCTCCTTGCAACAAGGTGATGAATGTGGCTGCAGCATGTTGACAGTGAAGTAACAGAATGTGAATGAAAGTAGTCAAATAAGATGAACAAGAAGATGTTGATGGGTGTCATGGCCAGCTCAGTCACCTGACTTAAACTTCTTACATTTCTTACTCTGGCATTGTAGGAAATATACATTGTACCACAAAGGTAAGCAGCTAGTTGAGGGCATAACCAAAATGGCTGTTGGTATAGGAACACATTTACTGGGAACATGTTTGGAGTGATGCGTGGCACTATGCATATATGTATTCACAGGGTAGTGATTTTGAAAATTTGGTGAAGTTCTGAACATTTGACACTAATAAAGTTTGACTGAAATTTAATTCTGTATTCACAGTTACAATAAACTAACAATTAATAATGGTATCAAACTGGCTTATAACGGATAGGAATTTATTTCTCCAAATGACCTCTATAATTTGCTCGTAAAGTTTGGCCAACTTTTCCTGCAACAACATGGTACACACAGGCATGCATGTAGGAGTGTTTTTTTTAATACATAATTATTTATGAATAAAAATCTAACGTTGTTTCTGATTGACCATATATGTTAAGGTACATTGTAACATTTATATTTAGATCTAAAAACTGCACTTTTATGTACTCATGTTGGATACATGTGATGTAGTTTCATTTGTATTCTAATAATTTTATGTGTTGCATTTACAGTGTGTTTGTATCTGTATGTGGTTCAGATTGTTTGTGTTTATAAGTTAAATCAGTTGTCCCAGACCAATTCTGGGATTGAACTTGAAATTGGGCAGTGACTTCTTCCTTCCATACCCTTTTCAACTCTTTTTCATGCCAGTCGACACTGTATGGTTTGAGCTACTGACAGTTCATTAAATAAGATGTAAGTAAGATTTGTATTCTTCCTTATTTCAGATGGTCTTATTACTTGCTGTGGATGTGAGACCATGTGCTGTGCCCCTGGTGTTGACAATTTTTATCAACATAATGCTCCTAAGTTTGAGTGTTCTCTGGTGCTCATATAGTCAAAGCTCCAGCATTTTCTGCAACTACACCCTTATGACAACACCAGTTATACTTGGTGTGACTATTGTGGTTGCAGTGAATGTGTCTGTTATCCTGACAAGTAGCTTCCGAAGCATAAAATTTTTTCAGGTTAGTAGAGTGGAATCACTTTGACTCCCAATTTTTCAGTAACTTGTACATTTCTATGTTTTTTTTTATTTTGAATTTTATGGAGAAACATCAGTTGTATGCTTACAGAAATTAGGCACATGGATCTATTAAGCTTACTGATGTTTCTGAATTCCAAATCTTATGTTTAATTGATGGTCACTGCTGTTCATGTGGCAACACAGGCATTTGTGAGTAGTAATTTAGATATTAAAGTGACTTTTAGTTTGCAAATTGAAGTGTTCTGGGACATTACAGTGTGTTGTCTGGTACATAGTTACCTGCATTTTAGAGAAGCATGCTGGCAGATGACTTCCGTCTTAATCAGCACCACCATGAGAAATGCAAGTATGACTTTTAATTTGTATGGGAAGGTAAACAGGTAGATAAACTTAATTGACATGCAAAAATCATTTTCTCATTTTTAATATTGGCACTTATTTTGGATTGATTATTGTATTATTTAATTATGCTTTTTCAACTGCTGGGGTTAATGCAGTATCAAATGATATAGGAACATCATTATCAGTGTTAAGTATGTCCATTCGAATGCTTGTTGAATATGTCTCTAGGGACGAATCTGTTGAGCCTTAAACCTCTGAAAGCCTTGTGAGAATGAAAATTGTTATGGCAATGACTATGCAGATTGCTGTCTTCTGAGATGTGATGCCTTGTAGTCTGGCAATTGATATAATTTTAGCAGAATGTGCTGCTCTTGTATTCACCTTTAACATTTGTACCTTTAAGATGGAGGCAGCATGTTTTGTTGACACTCTTGATATCTACTAGACCACATGGTGTTGCATACAAAGACAGTGGCTGTCAGTGGCACTTGCACCAACTTTGGATTTTGACATTTAATAATTATTAAATCAAACAATGAAATATCTACAAAGACAAAACTACTTTTCATACAGTTCCTACATTTTTAGTGTAAAGATTAAGTAAAGATTTTAAATAAATCACAACTATGTTAATACCTTGTCCAGCATTGATAATTAAAAAATTTGATAACCTTACACATAGGTAACATGCAGCACCTTGCAAAAAATGTTGTCTGTGCTCTTGGCAGCCATCACATGAAAATTTTAAATGTAGGGAATTTAACACTCATATGCTTATTAATTTGGAACGAATGAAACTGAATGTTAGGTTGGGGAACACTGAATGAAAGTGTCACTGTTATTGTTAATGAGACAGTAATGTCCCTCTCTCAAGGTTCTTCTCCAGTATTCCCCTGGGGGGGGGGGAGTAAAAAGCACAAAATACATTAATTGTGATAGCTAATAACCATGCTGAGACTTAGACTGGGTATCTCCCAAATACAAGTTACATGGTTACTGCTACCACTTGCTAGGTACACCCATTACAGGTTGTCATCCCCGATCTGATGATTGTAACAGTACATTTGACCACAAATCATTTTTCTGCAGCTTCTGAGATTGTACATTTGCACACAGATCCTTCGTCTAGATCCAGGCCAAGCTGTATGTGTGGTGGGAACATTGTTGCATGTTATCAGCCTTTCATCCAGCAGTTTCATAGAAGAGGAGCATCAAGTGTGGTACTTCTTCTGGCTCACATTTGCTATTGCCATTGTATATAAGCTTTGTTCCGTTGTATTATTGAAACAATCATTTCCTGTAAGCAAGAGGCACACATTACAAGAGACGGGTAAGCCTACTTGGCTTCTGTGGAATTGGCTCGGACTGTTGTTCCTCCATCGCATCCTCAGGAAGTGGAACCAGACAGGTGACAAGTGGTCATCACTGCCAGATGTGGGAGATTGGCTCATCCAGCAGGAACAGAGAACATATCTGTCAGTCGTGTTGCTGTTAGGTAATTAATAGTCTTAAGTGACTGATCAGAGTTGGTAAACACAAGTCTGTTATGGAATTTTATGAAATTATTATGAATATGTGAACACCAATATGTAGGCATATTTTGTAAAGGCAGTATATCTGTTAGTTTTTCCATGCCTGTATACTCCAGACTTCACTCTGAAAGAACCTGCTTTGACTGGAATACAGTGGTTTAGAGTTTCACTAAAATATGTAGTATCATGGTGTCATGGGAAGTGTATGTGATTTGACTCTGCTTAATAGGAACTTCAGCAATTCACCTTTTGCAAAGTGGTGATACCTGAACTACTTAACAAATTCCATAGAGCAGCCTATCCTGAGAAGCTGGTAATTCCTCAGACTAGTCAAGAAATTATCTGCTTTTTGTGGAACCTGAAGCATCATTACCTTTCCACAGTTCAATCCTCCAGCAGAGATCTAAGATGAGACCATAAACTGGAGATTTTGGAAATTAGTAAGTTACATCATTAACAAGGACAATGTATTTAGGGTTCATACTTGGTGTTAAGTTTTGATGTTATTTCTTTCACATTTTCCTTCAATGGGATGTTTTGCAAAGACTTCTGTGTAAACCACACCAACAGTGCTCTTTTGATATCGTCATACTTCCCTCTTCACTTCCCTGCACTTTGCATAAATTTCTCCAGCTTTACACAAAATTTCTGATTTCTTCAACATTATGGAGTTGGAAAGTGTAGTGCCTAGTTCTTTCACACTGACTACATGAGGTGACTGAGGATTTGAATCCTCAACATGAAAGATGTTAAGTTTTGTATTTTATTGAGGGACCTCCTGCTTGATTCCAGTTTTCTTATCACACATGCTGCACACTCTTATGGCACTTATCATTATGCACCATGAAATTTAAATCTCTTGAGCTGCCATTAAACTACAAACAATATAAAATGTTTGCCACTCTCATGCATGTCATTATCAAAATGCAATGACACTTGTGGCAGACATTTTGAACATGTGAGACAGGAAAGCAACAGAACAAAAGATCCGTTCACTTTATTTGTTGCTGTTTTAATTAATAAAGTGCATATGCATTTTTGGGATGCTATGTATTTGCAAACTACACTGAAATCACATTGAGTTCCAGAGCATAATGTTGACTACACAATCAAGTGTTGGTTTTGAAGGCCCCTGCTCCTGTGTTTGCACAATTCATGGTGTATGATTGTTGGAGTGTGGTTATGGGATAGCGGTTTTTAGTAGATGCATCACAGCATCATTTTCTTTACAATGTGTGTGTAAAGTTTGGCTTCAGAATGGATTTCACATTTGTTTGCTTATTTGAAGAACAAGCTGATGAAGATACAGTGTTATATTCTTAACATATTTACTCTGTAGCAAAACGCATGCCATTCAATGGAATGACAGAAGCAAGTTTTAATGTTTTTATTGTCAGACATCTGCTGATAATTAAAATAAATTTAGAGAATATTTTAGTTCCCCATAATTTTTACTATACCATATTTACTTTCATGGATAACTGGCACACAGCATGATGCATTTTTACAAAATCATTTAAATTTGCATCCAAAATCTCACTGAAGGATTTAAATTCCATTGACAAAAGTCAATGGTTTGTAGCAACTGCGCTTCATGCTACACCAAAGTTGACCAGTAGGCATGCGGAGAGGGACACGTATCAGTCACATTTATGCATGACATTACAATCATATGCACGGAATCATTTAATATGTATTATTGTACTTGTGGGCAGTCATGGAATAGCGCATTATGTTCCATTCATTCATGGATACATGCTTCCTGAAAAGCAGAGGGTGGTACACCATGGGACATGGTCTTGGCTTTGATGTCACTTTTCATGTGATATTTACCACTAAGTCCAAAAATGCCCATGACATCATGTTTATATGATTATATAAGAGTAATCTGCATTATTTCTAAATTTTAATTGTAATTTAGTTTTAAAATAGATCATAGTATAAGCATTTAAGTGATATGCCAACAGGCCTGTATTTTGCCTTAAAATATTTTTCCCTCACTTTTATCATACACGCTTCTTACAGCCACACTCATCTAAAATGACACAATTTATTCAGTCCCTTTCATGAAATTATAACCAAGTTATATGACTGTATATGCAGCTTATGGGTACAGTGATATACCAAACATATAGATGATTAATAATGTGGTCACATCTTAAGCAAGTTTAATTGTAATTTGTACTTCTTGCCAGGTATTATCAAAATAAAATGAAGAGGGATGAGCACATAGCATGAATGGGAGAAATGATACATGTGTTCAAAGTTTCAAAAACCTGAAATAAAAACTACTTAGAATACAAATACACAACTGGTAGGATAATATAAAAACTTGTCTTAGAGGGTGGTAAAATGTGGACTGGGTTCATTTGGCTCAGAACATGAAACAGTGGTGGGGTTTTGTGAACACAGCAAAGTACTAGAAAATTTTGGCAATTTCTTGAGTAGGCGAGCAACTGTTAACTTCTCAGGAATAACCCTGCTCTTTGGATTGAATTGGCACACCACATACACGTGGCATTTGGAGGAGAGCAGCCATTGTGAGTTCTTCTAAGAACTTTATATATATATATATATCTAATATATAATTGTTGTGGTTTATTTGAAGGACTTGTGGCAGTCTGTTGCTGCTGTCTGCACCTCTCCGCACATTATCCAGGAACTTTCAGATGGCTCATAGAAGCAGGATTATGCACAGCTGCTGCAGTGTGTGTGTACTGCTATCGTAGTGCCATAGGAAATGTTGAAGTGCCATTCACCTATCCTCCCACCAGGTAACAGCCTTATATCTCTTACTTATGAATTGCTAGCTTCACTGAATTTACATGAGGTACACTGGTACAACAGTGCCTTTCAGCACTGTTGTACCAGTGGGGATGTTGTTTTGCCAACCTGAAGTGTTATCAGAGCCACCTTACTATCACAGCATATACTAATGTATTTCTCTGGTGTAACGTCCATATGAATTTCATATGCACAGGCCAGGATGGCATGTATCTCAGCCTGGAAAACTGTAGCATATTTTCCTAGACAGATAATGGGCCTTCTCCCTGAAGAAAGCCCATAGACTCTGGCCCCAGTTCCCCTCCACAACCTGGACCCATCTGTATACCAGACAAGCCTCTTAACTGAGGAGAAGTTTCAGGTCCCTTGGTCCACTCTTCTGTAGTCAACATAGTAACCCTATACCTGGGTTCAAAGTTAAATGCTGGCCTCATAACATTGACCCCCATATTAAATATGGGATCTGACTGCTGAAGCTGCATCAATACACTGCTGTGCCCTCAACTGGGGGTGACGGTAAGACCAACATCCTAGACTCCAGAGTCGATGTGCAGCTGCTCTTGCCTCACCCTGAACCACTAAATCAAGTGGAGGAAGGCAAGTGAGTGCCTCCATAGCACCCATAGGAGTAGTGCACATTGCCCTTCTTATCCCTCAGGAAGCAAGTCTTTGTATCCTGCTTAGCCTTTTCTTGGCACTAGCTATTTGACAGCTGGGTCACCAAAATAAAGATGGACATCTAAGAAGGAAACATCATTAAATGAAGTAATATGTGATGTAGTAATTAAATGCACTACAATTAAACTAAAACAATATAAAGTGAAGAGCAATCATTCTTTGCAGGGGTGTAAGTGAGGTCCGCATTTTCTGGAGTATCTTAACACTGATTCTAACAATGGGTCTTGGTGAATCACTGTATGAAAGGAAGATGAAGCATTACAGCCCATTATTCGCATTCAGATGTCTGCTGAGAACATCCACAACCTGCTGGCTACTGATGTGTGCTCTGCTGCATCGCCCGCACAATGTTATTCTGATTGCAGCACAAGTTTTCATGAGCCAGTGTGTTAGTAGAGTCTATGGTTGCCAAAGGAACCACACAAACAACATATGGGGGCTAGTTATTGGCCATGTTTGGATTGGCAATGTAGTCTATTTTTATCAGGTATGAAGAGATTCTGTTTACTGGTGTCATCTTAAAGCAGTAGAGACATTTATTTAAAAAGTTAAGTATCGATAAAGCTAAGTACATTAACATAGTAAAAGGGGGAGTTGACAGACAGAGGAAGGAGAAAAGAATAAGCAAAGGATGTACTTAGCTTGATGGACTGGGACTGGTGGTACTGGCTCTTTTCCAGTGTGTACTTGTGGCACAAACATGAGATTTATATTTAACTCAACATGCTATTATATTATTTCTTGCAGGGAAACTCCAACAGTTTGGCGACTATAGATATTGCATCTGGCTATGTGGGTCAGATTGGATACAACCCCTTTGTTGTTGGAACTCTACTTATCATCAACACATACTCTGCACCAGTTCTGTCCTATCTATTACTTCTGTCAGAAGTTACCTTCCAGTGTCAAGGAGAAGGCACTGATAGGTATAGATAATTATTCCCTACTGGAATTTAGGAACTGGAAAATTAATTACATGCCAAGCAACAAATCTCATTGCTGCCATATTAATTACATTAGGGTGCTTTGGTGAACTGTGGATCCAAATATGCTATTTGTTATTTATTTGTGGTCTAGTTTACAAGGCTATCAACTTGAACTGTATAAAATTGAATGGCAGGATGATTGATCAGTGATGAGTTAGAAAGGATTTGGGAAGAAGCAGTCCATCTGTAATTGAGGCCTGAAATTTGCTTGGAAAGACTGTGGAAAACCACGAAAAACCTACAATAGGATAGCCAGACAACCGGTCAAGATTTGAGCCAGGCATCTCTCAAACATAAGTGTCGAGCATGACTACTATACAAACATTCTCTGTATAATTTGCTGATGGGTTTGTGTAGACACTGTTAGAAACCCTCTCACTGATTAAATCTGTGACTTTAGAGATAATGCATACCATCTTGCAGCTTTCCAGGTTTTGTATGTAATAAATAAACTGTTTGCTGTAGTTGGATTAATATATAAAATATCTTCCATGAATAAAAAATGGTACAATTCTGGGACAAAATGAAAGTCAGTTAAAGTAGACCAGAGTGAAATTAATATTACCATCACAATAATAATCTGATAATACAAAACAGTTCATTATAATAATACCTGAAAATTCACAAACCAAGCCAACCAAGCACATTTCTTGTACTTTTCTGTTCCAGGTTCTGGGAGCAGTTTTATAATTTGCATCATTGCCTAGCTCTTCTGCGCTTACTTCCTGTTGCTGTGTATGTTGTGCTGGTAGCCATTCTTCGTTACCACCTGTTTGTGTGGACTGTTTTTTCTCCAAAACTACTGTATGAGGCCATGCACACTTTGGTGATTTCATTGCTGATGCTAGTTTCAAATGTCCTTGCTGCAGCTGTTGTAAAGACTTTCAAATGACCAAGGAGTTTGGAGGATGTCATCGTCATCATCATCATCATAATGTATGAAGAATTTGACTTTTGCAGGCCATTCATGTAAGAGTTCTAAGTGTCTTATGACTGCCCACAAGCTTTATACATTCTTTTGTAATAATAAATTGGACTATTTAAAAACCTTGATGTGAAGTGATACTACTACTCTGTAATTATAAATGAACTAAAACTTTTCTTCACATCATAACAAAAGAACAAGAAAGTTGATTCAAGCAGTAACACTCTAATTTGTATGTACTGGGTGCCTGATCTGAAGCTCAGCTGTGACAACAGGTGTCTGGACTGAGGCATTCATGGTTTTCATTCAGTTCATTCAGACAAATGTTGGAATAATACTTTAAAACTAGGCCATGACTGCTTCCTCACACATCCTTTCCAATTTGTCATTAATTTTCATCCTGTCATTTAACATTATATAATCTGCAGTACTGACAGTGCTGTTAAATAGAACCTTTAACTACTGTAAATAAACAGGTAACACAGTGATTGAATACAGTGGTACTCAAAATTTAATGACATGCAAACAGTGAAATACTGTGCCTGCAAAAATAAATGGAAGCCATTATTTTAATAAAGAGTAGAACACTTACAGTATAATAAAGAATGACAAAGATGACAAAGGTTAGGCTACTTTGTTGTCTTCCTTCATAAGTCAAACAACTGCACAAGCTGCAGCAGTAACAAATGTGTAGTCAGACCAATAACTCTACAATCACTGGTGGGGATTGATGTACTGCCTTTGTTTTTGCAGCTTTGTTAATGTCTCCTATTCTTCTCCAGTGAGGAAGAGCGAGTTGTTATTTGAGTAAGCTTAGATGCCAGATACTTTTTTTTTATTTTGTATTATGACCAAAAAATGCACAATTATCTCGCAAAATATCACACACCTACATGTTTCGACACTATCGTGTCATCCTCAGGGAGCTTGTAATCAATGCCTTGCCAAGTCACACAAATATTTTAAATGCAGCTATTGGTAATACAATTTATAATTAAGATGTTACACATAGGCTTAATGCAAGTTCTCATACTATAGTCATTGAAATCTCAGTATTATAAAATTATTAAAACATTGTCTTATTTACAATAAAATGGGCTGAAATCTTTCGTTGTTACTATTCTCATGAAGTCAGTATGTGTGGTGGCCATATATACAATCCTTATATTGATGCTACTGTAGTGCTAGCCTGGTATGTACACGAGTACAGTACTTATCAGATTTTAAAGCATTTCAAGTGGTTGTTTCATATAATAACATTGTACTGTGTTCTTCAAGAATGGATAGCAAGAACCCACAACATCTGATTTTACACACAATTTTAGAATGTATTATTCGTTCTTCAATAATATTGTACGTTGCTGGGTCAAGACACCACATAGTCTGATTATATAGGTACATAGAATCAGACTTAAACTTAAAAATTTGGAAGAACATACTGCATCCATCATTAGGGTAGGTGTGAGCCAAGTTATGAAAGTAGCTGGATACACAGAAGAAGGAAAAGAAATAGCTCAGAGAATACTGGAGTGTTATTTCAGGCTAATGCCATGACATAAATGAGATCTTTGTTCTTCTTGGATATTATGCAGTGTAGATTGATAGTGACTGACTTTTCAGGACAACCTATTAGTCTCATCTTCAAGGGTAAAGAGTTTAAGATGGGACCAATAAGTTGTCCCAAAGCATTGGTAAGTTATTACCAGTCTACACTGTGTAACATCCCAGAAGAGTGAAGATTTCAAAATTGGAGTGGTTGATCGCAGGCCAAAAAGGACAAGTTCCAGACAGGGCAATAGGAACTGGAAAGGACAACTATGCCAGATCAAAAGAAGACTAAGTTTCTTTATTGCCATGCCTGGTAGAAAGGGTACAAATGGTTACAAAACAGCCCTTTACAGGTGTTTCTTTATTCCCTCTTTATTTAAGGACTGATAAGGCCCACTGAAATTTCAAAAGAACTGTACTTATTTGCTTTAATCTTACTTGTACACTCTTCAGGAAGATTTTGAAATCAATGTGCCACTGAAGTTCTGGAAAGAGGGCCACATTTACACTAAGACACTGCACTTGAGAGAACACAGTGTAGAAAAATAAATTTACAGGACTGATGCTATCACACAGGTATGGTATCATGCACAGACCAATCTAGTTTCTGTTAATTCATCTTATAACCACTAGGGAGTGGTGAAAAAAAAATCTACTTCAATCCATCTGTAGCAGTCCTGTGCATATGTTGTATTTTTCTTTGTTTTCATGGAGTAGTGAGCAAATATGAAGTTTTGTTCTGGCTCACAAATACAGAAACACACAAAACCTTGAAACTGTTCATGGAAATAAAGACCTATCTTGTACGGGCCTTTGAATGGTTTAAAAGACTCAGACAGGAATATGAGGACTTCAAAGATGATCGAACATTGGAGGCCATAAAGTGCTCAAAATGCAGAAAGAGTTGCAAAAGTTCATTAACTGGTGGCCACAGACCATAAAATGTACCTAAAATTGATGGAGGTTCAACAGCATAATAACTAGGAGATAGTTTGTCAGCTTCTTCCTGAAGGTATGGGGAAGCCCCGTTGTAGATCTGTGTGCTGTTTGTTCCATGCATGAGCAAAAGAAGCACAGAGGCACAATTTGTGAAGACTTTATCTGCACCTGTCAGACCAATCCACACTATGTGATTTGTATCAGATATTTCAGTATGTTTCCAGAACAAAATATCAGAGCATTTAGTGGTACACAAAATCATCACCAGGGCCCAAAAGGTTTCACAGGCAGAAGTAAAGTAGCAAAACTATTTTAATCACTTTTCTTGATAAACACAAAGAACTTGAACTTGAAAGGATGTGGAGGGAAGAGGTCACACCATAATATCAAATGTCACAATTTACAAAAGCATAAACATGATCTTGTAATAAAAATATACTTAACTGCTAAGAAACAAAGTGCCTGATTAAAATGGTTTTCTGACAAAAAAAAAAAAAACTGGAGGCAAGCTGAAACACAATTAACTTAGAATTTCACATTATATTTGTATTTCATGAATCCAACAATACAAAACATCTTAACATGCAAAGTCTTCACATTTATTTACAGTATGTTTCAACCCAAATGCATTCTTCATTAAATCTTGAAGAGATATATGGGTCAAATTGGATTGACAATTACTTGAAAGTTCATTTTAAAAAGTTGCAGTGTGAAAATGAAGCTTGCATTCATT
>Ga0123354_10013433_pt1 | contig 12702 bp, 4 predicted proteins | sample TergutLab28metaG_2_FD_97872 | JGI IMG/M metagenome (GOLD analysis project Ga0123354, IMG submission 97872) | Labiotermes labralis P4 segment gut microbial communities from Petit-Saut dam, French Guiana - Lab288 P4 | ecosystem: Host-associated > Arthropoda: Insects > Digestive system > Gut ... | reverse complement strand
CCCAATCCAGTCCACATACCCACATCCCACCTCCTGGAGATCCATCCTAATATTATCCACCCATCTACGCCTAGGTCTCCCCAGTGGTCTCTTTCCCTCCGGTTTTCCCACCAAGACCCTATAAGAGGTATAGCTGTACTGTTTCTTTACCACAGCACTAGAAGGGAGTGAGGGGTCAGCGTCACGCCTCGGCCGCTCTTTACCCCCGGGAAAGACCCGGTACCCATTGTACAGGAGGCTGGGTGGGCCCCAGGGCCGGTCTGGACAGGTGCGGAAAATCTCGCCGCCACAGGGATTAGATCCCCGGACCGTCCAGCCCGTAGCCAATCGCTATATCGACTGAGCTACCCGGCCCACCGGATGCTGTATGTAAGGTTATAAAAATAGTGCTCACAAGGATCGATGTTCACTCACAAGTTCAGTAAGGTTGAAACAGTATTATGCAAATTATTCATAGTGCCAGTTTTGAAAATAAATTTTGTCCCAGCCGGTTTGTGAGTTTTGAGGTTTTCCCAGCGGTATAGCTAAGAATTCAGTTATTCTGAGAATGCTGCGCTACTGGTTAAGGAGACTCCAACGTTTTCAGGCAACGTCGTCTTGGAAATGTTGACCCTTCGAAATGAGGACATTACGTTGCCTCGAAACGCCGGGATCCTAATGACGCAGCGTAATATCGAAAAAGAAGAAGAAGAAGGCGATCCTTATACACTCTGTCTTCACATGTTTATTCTAAATGATACATGGAAAGTAAATGCCTTCAACTGAAGTACTTCACTATACGCATAGTGAGGTCCAACAGATCGCCGTTAGTCGAGGCATAATTTCTCAGTTTTAGTAAGTCTCACCTCAGAACTTATTTAATCAGACCAGACGAAGTTAATCCAGTGTAGAGCTATGGGTATTATTTATTGGGACAATTTGTATTTTTGCCGTAATTACCTAGCATTCAAACCCTGCCTTTATTTCTCCATATTTTGTGTCTTCTGTGGGCTGTCTGTTCTGCCGTGTATACGAGTATTTTACGGCTAATTATTCCGTAAAGAGCAAGAATGTCAAAAAAAATTTTTGCTTGACATGAAATTGTGTTGCAATTTTCTCCACAATTTGTCAGAAATTATCTCAACCAGAAAGAATTCAGCGAGATGTTTAAAATTTACACAGGCCCTCGTGGAACTTGCTTGTGCATTTTTGTCCGGTTTTATCCAAACTTAAAATTTCTGGGCAGATGTTGGTGACAGCTACCAGTTTAAATCACGAAAACCGGTCCAGCAGGAGCAAACTTGTTGCATGCGGACAGATAGGCGGATGGACGAATAGACAGAGTAGTAATTGTTCCTGTCAACTTGGCCAACGCGCCTAACAGTCTTTCTTATGCCTTAGGCGCCCCCTCGCTGAGATCATATTCTCTCGCAGTCTCTTATCATAAACCTTGGGAACGCGGTTTTGAAGTTATAATAAACAAGCAGATTTGTTTCCCTTAAAAGAAAAGAGGGCGAAGAATGGGCGAATTATGTAGTCCGTACACAATTGTTGTGGAGGTATTCAGCATCGATTATATTTACGAATAGGAGCAGAAACTTACAGTAACTTGCAGTGGAAGTTGTGACTGAGCTTGCAGTGCTTGGTCCGCATTGCTTAAGCGTCACATAGCGTGTAGTGAGTATTGTTGGTCTATCAAGTTTCGAACTTAATATAAATGTAGCTGCATTTATAGAATTCTTCAAGTCTTCATCGTGTATACGTATTAGGATTAATCGTGGTTTCAAAGTAACACTGAGAAATGATAATATATTAAACTGCATCGTCGTGAAATAAGTAGTATTACCAAGCACGGTGCTGGTAACAGCATCAAGTTCCTGTTGAAATGTCGAAGATAACTATACTTCGGTAAGTCTCTCTGTCTGTTTATTTCTCTCTGTCTGTCTCTCTCTCTTTATCTATTTGTCTGTGTATGTCTTCCTGCCTCTGTCTACACATATAAATCTTTATATAGACACAGTCTAAGGAGTGTTGCTTTGCCGTTGTGTATGCCAGAACGTATTTACAAACAAGGTTATTCCGTAGCAGCAAACGTGTGTTTTTCTGCCCTTATGTAATGAATCAGTATCAGAAAACAGTAGCGTTTACCAATTACGAAAATGAACGGAGTATGGCAGTAATACACGGCACTGCAAGATACGTTGGAGCCGTCGGTAGTGCAGTAAATTTATCATCTTGGTGTAGATTACAAATTTCACGTATTTGATGTTAAAATGGCTTACCAGCAGCTTTATTGAGGTTAGGTACATTGACGAATTTGGATTTTATAGGGCGAAAGTACTACGCTGGAACGGAAACATTTTTCCCAAAATATTTATATTTTTAACAATTCCGGATTGAGATTTCAAGAGGCTTTGTACTAACACACCGAAAAAAAAATGGGGTGTTGATCTAGTGCAGGGGACCTGAGTATTATATGTGAATGTCCCTTCAGAAGCTGCGTGACCCTCCTATTGCTATAGCTGGTCCTGTGAATGGAAAATAAAATTGGATTCATGCCGGTGTATATTTAGGCCGAGTGGGCGTTTTGGCAAGTGGCTATATAACACTAGTGGATATCCTAGCTCGTAAGTGAAGCATTTAGAGGAAGATAGAATAAAAACGTGAGACAGGACGATGCAAATGAAGGGGGAGGGAAGTGCATCACGTAGCAGAATCGAATAAACGGCTCTTATGATGGAAGACTAGGGAATATGCCGCAGTTTACTGCATATATTTAAGAATAAGTGTATAATTTGAACTTTTTTAATATATGTTTAATTTAAATTAACATTCCGAGATTAATTTCAAAGAAGTGCACTTCCTCTAATGGTTTCTGTTTTTAAAATCTCTTCCTGAATGAACAGGTAAAGACCTCAATAGAAATTGGCATGCCATAATTTTCATTTTCTATAAACTAGGTCGTTGATTTTACTTCATTTTAGAAAATTATTATTATTGTTACTGTCATGGTCATCATCAGTGACACAAGAAGAAGGAGATGCAACTGGAGATAATTGAAAGACCTACCTGTTACAAGGGAAGAGGACATCTAAAGCCTGATGGATACAAATGTTCCCAGTAGTGCCCGCTTGTCCTTCTTGCAAGGTAGATTCGGGGCAAGGAAAGTAAAGAAGGTACTGTGACGGGACTCGGACTGTTAGAGTAGGCAGCAGAGTAAATAAGTTGAACAGATACAGTATTTTGGATAATTTTAATATTTATGGTGGAAGAGGTGCATTGTGACGCAAGGTCTAAAGAATAATCTGTATAAAAATTGAATTCTTAACTCAAGGAACACACAGTCCGTCTCCATTATAAATACTGACCTGTTAATTATGTTTTTTTGTGAGACTCGTAAGACACGTAAAGAGTGTGGACAAAATTTGGAGATACCTGAATATTACGGCAGTTGGTACATGTAGTAACCAAGTTACCGCTGAGCTGTAAAGCTTCAAGGTCCTGACCTCTTAACATAGCAACAATTAAAACTGTTTCTTTCGCCATTCTGTGTCACGTCCCTGGCAACTTTTGTTTAAACAGAAAGAGCACCTGGGAATTAGGCTCTGTAGGTTTCTCTGCATACTGATACAGCATCTTGGAATTCGGTGTTCAGAGGTTTCTTTATAATGATACAGCAATTCTGGATTCCGCATTCAAGGGTTCTGTTTATATCGATACAGTAGTTGGTAATTCGGTGTTCAGGGTTTCTGTTTGTATTGATACAGCAGTTGGGAATTCGGTGTTCAGGGGTTCTGTTTGTATTGATACAGCAGTTGGGAATTCGGTGTTCAGGGGTTCTGTTTGTATTGATACAACAGTTGGGAATTCGGTAGTCAGGGGTTCTGTTTGTATTGATACAGCAGTTGGGAATTCGGTGTTCAGGGGTTCTGTTTGTATTGATACAGCAGTTGGGAATTCGGTGTTCAGGGTTTCTGTTTGTATTGATACAGCAGTTGGGAATTCGGTGTTCAGGGGTTCTGTTTGTATTGATACAGCAGTTGGGAATTCGGTATTCAGGGGTTCTGTTTGTATTGATACAGCAGCTGGGTATTTGACGTTGAAGGGTTCTTTTTATATTTATAGAGCATCTTGGAAATCGTTGTTTAGTGGTTCTGTTTATGCCGTTACAGTACATGGGAATTCAAATTTAAATGGTTCCATTTATGTTGATATTGCATTTTGGGATTAGGTGTAAGGGGATTCTGTTCACATTGACACAGCAGTTGGGAATTCTGGGTCCTGGCGTTCATTACAGGTGTTCTACCCACTACCCACTTCGCCGATATGTGCCATTCCCATTTCTTCACTGATATTTTCACCACGTATACAACTAAGGTGTCTACATCCACCGACCTCTTTCAGCAAACACATTTCTGCCGTTTCCATTCTTGTCGTTTGTTCTTCATCTAAAGTCGGACATTCAAGTACACATAACAACGTATGTTATGACTCACTGCATTGCTAAATTATTTTTTGAACATTTACAGATACTAAAAACTTGCGATATTTGAATCGCGTTAGTTACAAGTCGTACGAGTGCATTCTCAACGGCGTGCCATCTGTTAAGAAAAGAAATTAGCTGGTCGATTACTTCATGTCGTGACATTTGAGGTTGCCTGGCTCTTGAACATAGACATTTAGATGTGGGTTGTGACACCGTGCAGTCGGCTGCGTGTTTACCAACATTTCGGAGGAACCCACTGGGAAGACTTTTTTTTTCAATGAAGTTTTTGTCCGAAAACAGGAGGAAAGAGATTATTTCGGGAGATATGGGTGAAGGTAGTAAAGTAATATATAATAGATCTTAAAGAAGTAGCAAGAGTGGGGAATGTGCACTGGATTAATGTGGCTCAAGCAGAGTCCATTTGCAGGCTCTTGTAAGCGCACTAGTAAATCCACGGGTTCCATATAAAGCTAGGAACTTCCTGAATAGCTGAGCAACTGCTAGTTTCTCAAGAAGGACTGTTCATTACGTACGTAGTGGCATTTGAGGGTCTCACAGCGGTAACCGTGTAGATTGCGGACATATTGTACACCGTGTCATCTGGTAGCAATGTAGCGACTTTTCGGAGGAAATACTGCCTCACTGTGCTGGATGAAGAAGTGAACTACACAGAGCGAAAGCTTTCTACGAGGCTTAACTTTGTAATGTCCTTTAATACTGGTAATTTTGTCCACATATTTTCACTGGTACTTCTAATGTTGCAGGCATTTGCGAGTCATGTTACCTCAGAGACCCACAAGCAGCTGGAACTGCAGAGGTTACAGGAGGCGCATATGAAGCGACAGCAGGACTACATTCAGCAGCAGCATCACAAGATACAGGAGCTGCAGGTTGGTTCAGAAGATTAACAGGAGTGTTAAGACTGCCATGGGTATGTGTGCCTAACCGCACTGCGAAATGCGTTTGCTCTCAAACAGGCCTTAGACGACAGTTTGTGTCCGACTGCTGACTGATTTTCCGACTAAGTAACTAATTTCATTCATCATAATATTTTAGAAGCCAATATTCGTTTAGGAATAGAATAAATGTCCCGTCTTTAAAGCGTCTCGTAACTTGATTCCAAGAAGCTGTGTTACAGTTCTTTGACATGTTAAGTGTCTTTACAATAAGAGGTTTCTAGCCACCCTGTCCAACCCCCGAACTGGACAGATAATATGTCGGCTCTTAACGACTGCTTTTTCTACATATTCGTTGCTGCTGCCCACATTTACATCCGCAACGCACAGACGCCCAATGTCATGGCAGCAGGGTACATATTTAACGCAGCAGTAATTATCACTGACTGTGTTACGTACAAACTGGTCATCATCGATGTGATTAACTGTTAAATGCTAATATGCGCTTTAACACTAACTATGCGAGATTTGACATTCTCACAGCGGTGCTGCTGGAGACTGAAGTCCTTGAGGATATTGCACCGTCTTCCTCGTAGTTATCGAGGTTTCTCTTCGTGGACTGTTTGACTATCAAGACAGGTACTGTAGTTTCTCTAAACGTCGGTAACAACGATTATGTACCTGTCCCCACGACATTACATCCTAGAAGACTTTAATCTTAATCTTGTTATTTACCATTAGGTTTATATACCTTCTGTAATGTCAAGGAATCATTTCTGTTACGTAATTTCACTATTTTGCTAGTACAGTAAGCCATTTATTTTTTACGCTAGGGGGAGTGGAGTACTAACAGGGAATGATTTAAAACTGAGGCTTCAGATTCCGACGGCCCTGACTAAGAAGACCGCTATATTCTGCGAAGTGACGCCGTGTAGCCATGTAGGAATATATACATACCAACGTTTCGTACGACTTACTAAGTTGCGTCTACAGCGTAGAAGAATTTCCGAGACGTCTATACATACGTATTTAACAGACTACGTGTCTTCCGCCCGTCCAGACCGGCCCTGGGGCCCACCCAGTACAATGGGTACCGGGTCTTTCCCGGGGGTAAAGTGCGGCCGAGGCGTGCTGCTGATCACTCACCCCCTTCTAGTGCCGCGGTCGTGGAAGAGTAGAGCTATACCTCTACCCACCCTCTGGGCCACACCGGGCCTGTAACGGGATCAATTTACCTTTTTTTAATTTTCTTCATATCACAGAATTTTAGGTATAACTTGCAGGTTTTTTTTAGAACTAGGTTGTACTTGGAAGAGGGACAATTGTTTGAGGGTTAGCTCATTTGGTTCAGTATCTAGGCTGTACAATCAAAGATTTGTGGTTGAATTCCCAGCTTGGACAAGAGTTTTTTCTCTTCTCCTAAGTATCCGGACTGGTTCCGACGCTCACCCAGCCTCCTATTCAGCAGGTAGCTGGTGTTCATTCCTCGGGATAAAACGGTCAGTGAATGAAGCTGAACACTAGCCACATCTAGTGTGAGTTTCATGAATGCACCTATTCCTCCATTCCCACATACACCCCTATGACGTGCTCAGGGACAAATCTTCCTTATACGTAAACTATATAATCGTTTCAGGATTACAAAGAGTTGCTGTGTCTCTGTTGCAGTCTCAGATCTCATCACATTACAGTCCCAACAAAGGGCTGAGTATCCCAAACCCTCAGTCATTGATGTTCCTGCCGTTTTTGGAACAACTTCGGGGGCTGCCGCCTGCACCTGGCGGTACATCAGTCAACTTACCTCAACTGCCACACTCAACTCCTCCGATCAGCAAAACTGTGGCCACTTCTCTCGCGAGCAACGTAAGTACAATTCCACAGCTTTGTGACAAAATATAATGTAGGTGCTGCACAGTGAGTAGACGTACGTTACGATCGGTGGCAGCCGGCATAGTGTATTCGGTGTCGAGAATCACTACGTACTGGGCGGTTCGGGGTTCGAACCCCGGTGGGGGCGAGGTTTTCCGCGCGGTTTTAGACCTTCCCAGAGGCTCACCCAGCCCCCTGTACAGTGAGTGCTGCGTCTCTTTACCGAGGGTAAAGCAGACGGTGTGTGGCGTTGAACAAGCACCCCTATCTAGTGCCGAGGTTGTGAATGGGTTGAGCTATACCTCTAATCCCCCTATACTCCTTCATGGCCTATACTGGTTGACTTTATATTACGATCGGAATGCTCCACTCTGGATTCATACCTCTGTAACGAAAATTTATTCAAGTTTGAATCTCCGCTTTGTCATTTCGTTCTGTAAGTCACATGCACAAACTTGAAAACCAACGAAGACTTACACTAACATCTTTGAAATACATTCCAGTGTTGGTGAAAATTAGGCAGCTGTAATGGGTACTTTACCCGAAGACACATGTGGCATAACTCCGAGCCTTTCGAATGTGTCAGGACATTTTTATCGGAGCGAATAATGTTCGATCAAAAGTTGTAGTTGCAGTGAAACACATGCTTTATCCCAAATACAAGTTATGGTTTTCAAATTAATGAAACAAAGGTGAACACAGAGCCACAAGTGTCACATTGTGTGTAATGTATTAAGTTCTTTATTTGCTCTTCATCTGTACACCAGAATAACAAAAGATGTACACTAATTGATGAATCATAATCCTTTAATTTCATGGAGTGGGACTGAAAATTAACACACAGTTCACAGCATGTGATCCTGCAGATATATGTAATGGCAGATAAAGAACAAGTGGGCCTGTGTCTCTTATAAACAATGCAAGACTCAAAAAAAAATTGTTCATTATGTTTTTCTGAAAATTAATATTTGATCTGTTTTGCTTGCACTGGATGTAACAAAAATTACAACATTAAGCTTTCACAGCAGTGAAGATTCATATTATGAATTTCCGTTTTATGACTACCTGCATTTTCTGCCCTGAATGTGGAGACTATGTTTATATGAAACACTGGTACCCACCTACCAGATTGCAGTGCTGTACCATAACCCAGAAAACCACAGTGTGAATTGCATATGAATTCACTATGAATTCGTGTAGCATTGCTGACAGTAGAAAATAATAATGACAGAATTACAGAAATCGTTAAGAAAGGATATGAAGAGGCCACCTTGTACAGCCAGCATTTTAATATTGTTTGAGGGAACAAGAACAAACATGATAAGCAAAATGGCAATAGACAGCTAAAATCATGTTGGTTTTCATAATGACAGGTTTTATTGTCCTGACACTACACAGCTGATGATTATTCTTGTTTCTTACAGCTGATTCCTCATCACAGTTGGGTTCCTGGGCACTTGCCCACAAGTGCTACAGGAACTACAGACAAGTCATCACCTCCACCACTTCAACCTCCAGCATCATCTTCATCACCTCCAGCACCACATGTAGATCCTGATGCACCACTCAACCTAACCAAGCCCAAGGCAGGCTCTGGGACCAATATACATAGCCTTCCCTTGGGGCTGCATGGCCTGGGAGAACAACCAGCAGCAGCCACTACTCCTAAACTCTTACCCCCAAATATTGTGATGCCAAGGGCCTTTCTTCCATATGGAGCAGTCCTTCCACCACATCTCAGCCCATTGCCTCCATCAGCTGGTGAGTCCGATCATGGTATACAAATATTTGATTTTTCCTTCACAAAAAATTAAGTTTACAGAGACATGACCACATCTGCAGGATGATTGTAATGTTAAATACATAAGTAAATAAATTCATAATTTGAAAGTTTGTAACTTGTAAAGTTTAGGACCTAAATGGAATGACATTCTTGCATCATTCAGATTTCAGCATAAACACCACTTCGTTGTAAAGTTGATCCATAAATATTGCTATTTCCACATGGAATTTTCAGATATCATGTTGATGTGGCATGACAACAAACCCAGAGTGATGGAAAACATTCTGTTGATGTCTACTGCTCAAAGCCAAGAATATCTGAGGAAATGGAACAACAAATTCAGGATACTTTTGTCAATGTTCATCTGTAAATTCTTAAGGAAACGTGCTAGTCCATGTTTTCCAGATTTCCAAAATGAATGCAAAGTGCAAAGTCCTGTATTGAAACGTGACCTTAAATAGTAGTGTACGAGCTGTAAAATGGTTGCAAGAGTTGTAGCAATATAGCGTTCTGTTTAGGAAATACAGCCATTTATTTTATGTATTTACTTTACAGTCAACCTATAGTTTGATGAAAAGGTATCAGTGTTTTGGAGAAATCTGCTGCCTTTCTGTGCAGGGCATAAAAATATCTAATGTCATGATTAAGTAGAATTTTTTACTGGTCCATATTGTAGCTACCAGTCTATATGGTTTCACACCCCAGAATATTGTAATTCTTGGTAAATGTCAACGTAAGAACCATTTTGAACTGCCGAATATTGTCTGGATGAAATGTTGAGATGTAAGGATTTAATCCAGGTGATGTAATGACTACAATTGCCCACTGAAGGTAAGCTCAATGAAGAAGGGGAAAAATATTTTTATTTGTATCACATTTGGGTGAGAATATGACATATTGTGTAATATGATGACAACCATATTACACAAATAATTAAATACTAATACACAAGAAATTTATTTTGTCCACCATTCGCAGTGCGATGTAACATGGCTACATTGGACGCATGGTATTAATCTCATACTTTGCCTTGCTATCTGCCTGACTCCTAAGAATGTAAAGTGAATTAGATCTGTTATAAGTTTTATATGATCCATAAACTGTTAAAAAATATATACAATAATTGCAACAACAGATGCACACAAGTATATTGAAATTGTTTTAAATATACAGTGAATTCTAGCATGTTTTGGCCTACCTTATGAGCATCTTCAGAAATGTAATATACAATGGTTAGGTACATTAAAAGTGTAAAATGAAATTATAAAAGTGTCAGAAATAGTCCATAGGTGTAATTACAATAAGAAGAACCTGTATAATACAGTATGGTTTACTATACCATTCTCATTACAGCAGTTTCTCTTGGATGGTGCACTACTAACTGAAAACTTCCATGTTTACCATCCAATCAATATCAACACATTCCTTTTGTAATAACTGATGTACATATATGTAACGCTATTTATTAAAACCAACTTTTCTGCACTATTATGTATACCGTTTCATACTATTTTTTTCTCCAGTGCATTTTGGCATCCATTGATGCCACCTTCAGTGAAATCAGTCGTACTGTTGTTTCTTCTCAACACATCCAAACTATCTTCTGGATGTGTTGAGAAGAAACAACATTAAGACTGATCTCCCTGATCGCTGCCGAAATTCACTGGACAGAAAATTAATATATGACAATATGCCCAATATAGTGCATAGACGTTGGTTGTAATAAACAGTGTTATTGTACATGACACACAGTATGTATGATATTATGATTATATTTATGTATTTTTAAACTATATGTTCTTATGAATGTAATTGCACCTATAGATTTGTTCTCATACTTTTATAATTTCCTTTGTACTTTGAATGTATCTGACCTTTTTAAGTTAGACGTATGGTTGGCCAAAACATGTCACAGTTTTTTGTGTACATAAACTAATTTCAATCTACTAGTGTGGATTTGTTGGTACCCTTATTGTATAGGTCTGGTATGTTATAAGACCTGCTTTTTTCACAGCCTTGATTGCGTAGATTATGGTCGTATGGGTTGTGATGTCATGTAGTCTTGTACGTGGATATCTACACTGAGGAGGAACAGGATGCCTATGGTTTTCTCCAAAATATGAGTCCTCATGTACAAAACTACATGGTAGTATACCACTGAAGACCATTATGTGAGTAGGCATAACCAGTGCTGATCTTAACAAAGCAGTCTTCTTCAGGGCAATAAACGTGGCTTTCAACAATTCCACATACATTGTATCTGAATCTTTTCATATTCATTGGTATGGTTTTGGCTGTTGCATTTTCAAAACTGTATCATCTGCATGTTTTTATCATTCAGTGTTTATTTTTTCTAAATATGTGTGCAATTAATGCTGAATTTCACATACTTTATGATACATATGTTGAAAGCCCAGGCCTTACATTATCATAAAACTGGTGAAATGTGTACAAGCCCGGAAGTCCATGTGTGAGAATACTGTAGTGTAGATCAAGTTGGAGTGTGTATGTTGCAGGCAAACTGGGGTTACCTTCAAGTCCAAGTGTGACCCAGGGTAAAGAGGGACTCATCTCACCAGAGAAACACCATCCACACTTTCCTCTACACATGTATGCATTACCAGGATCTCATCTTACCTCCTCCAAATCACATCGAGATGAACCTCCATTTAGCTCTGCCAAAGAGGAGGCTGACTTAGTCACCTGTCAGAGTAAGTAACATGCTTCTGGAACACAGTGACATGTTAGCCAGATTGGAACACTAAGATTTGTAAGATATTTTGACCTGTAATTAGCATTGACATTTTGATTGAAAACCCTATAATTGAAGGAAAACTTGGGCAACTGCGGTGTGGATAGAAGGAAAATACCGAAAGGGATCTTCAAGAAATAGAGTTCGAAGTTTGTGAACAAGTTTCATTTGGCTCAGCATTGGGACAGGTGACAGATTCAGAACTCTACAGCTTGGAGATATTCATTTAGTTAATACTGACAAAAGCTGAGGTTCTGTTGGTGGTGAATATTACGATTACAGCCTTGTGAAATGGACTTAACATACTCTGATAGGCTCCCCTAAAGAATTGTAACCTATCTACAAAACTACATGCCATCACATTTCAGAAGACCCACAGTCTTATAAGTTTATTATGGTTTTTCTTCAAATTTCATATCCACATTTGTTTACAGTGTGGGGACCTGATCCAGGGTACAAAATGCCAGAAGAAAATAGTGAAAAAGGTGAGTGTCGTACTGATTTTGTAGTAAGTAAACTGCATTTGTTTAATGTGCAGTGTTGTTTAGATTTCTGGTGAAAAGAACTGAACAGCTCTTACTTTTAATGAGAGTATAATTTTCTTGTAGCTTTGGATATTATCCTAATGCAACCTAATATTCCATATTTTTATAATGTTTAATGATAAATGGTGCAAGTAAGATATTGGTTATACCAGCATTATCTTTTGGTAGTACAACCACCCTAACTCTTGATGTGTTGTCTTCTTCTCCTCTCTTGTGGTACACTGGTTATGTTCTGGTCATCTGTTGTCATTCATGTGACTGATTGTAATTGTAATTTATTTGCGGTCCATACATCCAAGATAGGTTACAATCCTGTGGATATAGACATTGTCGTACATACTATCTAACATAATATAATATAATAAGATATACATAGTGTCAGTAAAATATTG
>Ga0123354_10013432_pt1 | contig 12702 bp, 4 predicted proteins | sample TergutLab28metaG_2_FD_97872 | JGI IMG/M metagenome (GOLD analysis project Ga0123354, IMG submission 97872) | Labiotermes labralis P4 segment gut microbial communities from Petit-Saut dam, French Guiana - Lab288 P4 | ecosystem: Host-associated > Arthropoda: Insects > Digestive system > Gut ... | reverse complement strand
TATGAGTCCTTTCCACTTCTGTCTATCGGCTGCTAAGAACCTTAGTTCATTCCAGCTTCTACCCGCTTCCTTAATTATCGATCTTCTCCAGCTGTTTTTCGGTCTTCCTCTCTTCCTATTTCCTTGAGGGTTCCAAAGTAGGGCCGCCTTTGGTATCTCTCCATCCTCTTTTCTTAATGTGTGACCAATCCATCTAAATTTTCTTTTTCTAATTACTAAATTTATATCTTCTTGTCCTGTTACTTTCCATAGGTTCTTATTGTGTTACTTTCCATAGGTCGTTAAAGAACCAGAGCAATACAACTGATTAAATAACTCAACAAATAAGTCGCAAGCTCCTGAGGATGGATGTACTAACATTGGAAACATGTTGAGCATTAAATAATGAAATAAAACAAGTGACATCAAGTTGGTCTACCTTTATTCAACTATATTATAATTAGTTAATAAATATTAATATTACCAAAAATATAGCGTATATGCCTACGCCACTTAGTACATCTCTGTTCGTTTGTTATGACGACAGTAGTTTGTGTCTTCAACAGATGAACGTGAAGAACAATAAGGAATTTAATTTATATAGAATGCGTTTGTGAAACTTTCACTTTTCTTTTTAACTTTTCCCATTATACACACAAACTTTTGCAAGGAGATTTCTACAGACTGTGCATGTCTGTTCAGTTGAATGCTCGTGTCTGTGCACATGTAAGCTCTACAGAAATATTCGGAATATTTAATATCATCTAAGGAATGAAATATTTTTAAGGCATTGTGTGTTTTATTTATTTATTTGCACAATTTTTATCTGTTTCAGGTGAGTGGACCTAAGACCACAGAAGGTTTCAAATCAGTTAAACTACGGAGCAGGAAAGGCAAGATTTGACCAAAGAATAAAATTCCTTCTTGAAGTTGAATGTATCTGTTTTGTTATATCGGTCGGTTGCGTGTCGGGAGTATCATTTCAACCAATTACTTTTTCTTTTTCTGCATTGATTAGTCTGTGCGGGCTCTTTTATCTTCCTTGTCACGTTTTTAAAGGTGTTCCTTTATTTCAACCTATCCCTCTGGTACGTGACAAAGTGCGAAATATTGGATTTTTCCATTTCCCTTACTACCGGAAAAAGAAAGTCATTTTTCTGTGAAATCATATCTCTTCCACATACTAAAAAAAGGTTTAGCTTGCTCCGTTTGTAATCGTTATTACTTTTGATTAATTTCTTACTTTACATGACATCTTTTAAAAATTTTTTCCTCTTTCTTAAATTTATTCCCAATTTAGATTTTTGTAGCTTATATTACGATACATGACAATACACAAACAGTTCTTTAGTTTTAAGTAGTTATTTGGTCTCTTTTGATCCACACTTAAGCTGATATAACACATCTAATATTATTCGTTCCGTGTACTGTGAGTGTAATCATTTATATATATACCAACTCACGCACAAAACTATACAAAATCACGAATAATGTATGTATATCAATCTATATACTTACTTTAACAATAAATCACCACACTCAGGGAAAAGTTAATAATAATTAATGAAAGATTAATACATTTGAGCAACACAGTTGAATACGTCAGCGTAACACTATGTACCTATACATTTTTAACACTGTGTTTGTAAATTTTATGTATTAATCGTACATTTGTTTTAATCTCTCGCAAAGGATTTCGATTTCCCACTGAAACACGTAGAATGTTTCATTTATATATGAATACATATAATATTATACATTTTGTATGAATTGGTTTGAATATAGTTCTGAATGAGGTAACGAATATTTAAGACTTTTTATGAAACCTTGAACAAGGGAGCGACTCACTGCAAGGCCACAGATAGACATTACTCCATGCGGATATGCAGCCATGCCTCGAGCTTGTTTAAAGCCTGCGATGCATGTCTGCAACTTTACATGCCAGAGACTACCCTGCCACTCTGGTTGGCTGACTCTTTTCTAAAACATTTGCGATGAAATCAGCAAAATTTGCTCGTTCTTTGTGACAGATTTATTAGTCACTCGAAAACGTAAATTATTCTAAATTACGTATGAAAATTCAGTTTGTAGCTTTCAAACAAAGTGCTTCTTCGTTACGAAGACAAACCAGCAAATGCTGTTTAAGTATACAATAGGTGTTTGTTCTCGGAGTCACACGTAAGAGAGAATTGCACTGTTTGGGGAAAGTTAAGAGATACTGAATAATAAAGCGGGTGGTTTTAAAGAGTAAGTATTGAGTTCAAAGAGTCAAAATAAACAGTACTGAAATTACAAGTTTGTACATCTTATGAAAATGGTACGAATATGTAGCATCGTTGATATTATTGTGTTATTTGTCATTAAGTTTTTGCGCAACGGGTTTCTCACTCATTAACCATTTACAAAGCAACGAAAGAGCCTTGGTCATGTATCGTGTTATGTATCATGAAGTGGTGTGTGGTCATTTAGTAGTCGGTCCAGAGAAGGAGAACCAAAGGAAATTTAAGAGATGAAAAGATTTTATAAACGAGTAACTCGGGTACGAGTGGTTTATATTGCCCGTGTGAATTATTACGTAAAATGGAAACCCAGACGCGCTGCTTGTGCTGACAAACGGATAAAAAGGGCTAATCGCTTAGTCTGCGATGCACTGTACTCTGACCGACCGCATCGTTGTGCGGTTAATCGATTTTTAGTCCGTGTCCTGACAAAGTGAATGCGCTTTGAAGTATCCGGTGTTCACTGCATAAGACATTGTTTATGTTGCAAAGAGCCTGTGTTTGAGCAGTGTATCTGTGTGTGTTTAATTTTAAACAATGTTGGTTCTGCTTGAACTGCAAATTTTATACATCTTCTGAAGTGATAAGAAAATATTCACTGGTAGAAAACCGGTAGAAGTTTAGAGGAAGTTATTAGTGATATATGCCACGTAAAGGAAATGAAATTTGTGGAAGTGTATACTTATGATTGATTGATTGATTGATTCTTGGATTATATAACGACGCTCTTACTATTATATGTGTTATGAGTAGAATCTGGAGGAAAAATAATTATGAGTTTTAATTTTATTCAAGCCATCTCATTGTGTAGACCGCTAAACAAGCCACATTTTTTCAGTCTAACACAACACAAATTTATCTAATCAATTAAACTGCCCTCAGATGCGTGCTACATGTTTCGGCTCTCCACAAGCATATCAACACAAGGTCACATACAGGACGTCACACTAGATATCTAACCGGCCCCTTCTGCCATTCGCTATTTATGTAGCGTTAAAAGTCATAAAAATATTTAAGGTAAGAAGTAAAAGAACTGCGTCACTAAAAGTACCCATATGAAGGTTTTTATCTTATAAGGCCCTGTTGTGCCGGTACAAAAAGGACCTAATAAGATAAAGGATTAGCTTCGTCAACGTAGGATTTCTTTCCTAGTAATGAAGAATGGCCAATCAAAGTAAGTCTGCCTTTTCAATCCAGCTTTGATAGCAGAAACTGACTGAATGAAACAAAAATTGAAACGTCCACGAGGGGCGGTGTTATGATAACGGATGCTAACGTAAATATTTTAACATTCGACATTTGTAGGGGATTCATAATGGCATATTCCAGATACCGATAAGCATTGCTTAGATCAGTTGTATGTTTATCTGTCCGCTAGAAGACAGAACTGAACACTATTAGAGAACTATTTTTATTTCATTAATTATTGGTTAGATAATCTTGATTCAGGTGGTTAAGACACTTGAAATGTGACTGTCATTACATCGGGAAGCCTCCGAACCTCCTCTACTGTTGTATGTAAATGACGTATGAGAGGATATGCACCCTTTATTTTTGTATCCATGTGATACGCGCCAACCAACTGTCAACCTGTAATTTAATTCTTCCTTTTCAAATCACTTTACCGAGATTCCCATTAGAATGGATGGTATTCTTTCTTAGTAATCCAGTCAGATATTACACAAAACTAAAAGTGCTGTCTGAGTTATAACTTTTAAGACAAGACTTTCTATCTATGTGTATCTGAGGTTTTCCAATAGGTAAGAATTCTCTTGTTTCTTTCTCCTCTTTTAGCCAGGAACTGTGGTTTCTTTACTGAAAACCAGAGCTTTTGACGCAAGTATTTAAAAATTTAAGCCGGTTTAATTACGACTCTAGAGCTTTTCATTATCGGTAAGGGACTAGTGTTCTCTAAATTAAAAAAAAAATGAAAATGTCCATAATATTTAGACACATACATTGAGCTTTCTGTCTTAATAACCTTTTCTTTCCAACGATCTGTTTAAACTCTGTCAGCAGTAACGTCGCATTTCACATTGTCAGACACCTTGTTAATAATCAGCACTCTTCTTGTCGAACAGGTCTAATTATTTGTGTGCCTTTCTATCTTCGTTGTGCAAAACACAAAAAATAAATCAGCATCTATCATGTTCGTATTTTCCATCTTATTTCTTTTTGTCAAGCCTTAATTTGACGTTCTGGTAGAATAACACTTTCTCTTCTTTTCATCTTCCAATCCATAATTTTAACACATAGAATTCCATGTTCTCCTGCTACTTTTTCCATAGTTGGGTCTGCATGTATTCTTTGTTCGATGGAAAGAACTACTGCTTTTCTGTTTCCATTTGCCATGTAAATGAAGAAATCACTAGTTTATGAGAATTCAGTAACTTTTTTTATGTTTTGCTGACTGTGCATCTCAGTATAATCTTAGCAATTGACCAACTTAATGCACAAATTCTTGTTTTATAATAAGTTTATTATATGCCTCTACATGTTTCGAGCACATAATGCTCGTAACATGTAGAGGAATATAATAAACTTATTATAAAACAAGAATTTGTGCATTAAGTTGGTCAATTACTAAGATCAGTAAATTTTGTTCACACCTAAACCACAACTGCACTTGTATAACCGAAGCCAGTAAATAAAACAATATAATACATCTAATGATAACTGAGATGGAACGTAGGCACTATAAAATGTCAAAATATAAACGTAGTTTCTTAAAATGTAGTCACCTGTACTTCTTGGGGAGTGTAATTCAATCCGTTCCCTGCTGAATTTATTATTGATAGCATTTAATGTTTCTTCGTAAAATGAAGTCTGATAAACGTAAGAGAGCGTTCTAACAAAATACAAGTCAGATAAAAAGGAAATTCGGATAGACGCAATTTCGGTAATCAGGGTATAAGTACATTTTAGTTGAGTGGATGTTGCTTTTTGGAATTAGTTATTCTAGTTTTTATTGTCAATATATCCGTATTTAACAGTTTAGCATTGTACGTTTGCCAGAATTATCCCGGCATAGACTTGCAATCTTTAATTTCCACGGTAATCTGCTGTAGCCCTCTTCGTCTGTTAGGATTTTAGAAGTTAAAAGCGGTTTCTATGTTCTGTTCTCTTTAATGGGTTCTGTGTGTATAAATTCTTGGCCAAAGCGTCCTTTCCCCTTGTTTTCAGCTTATACCATATACAAAGAGCCTAAGGGTAGCCTCATTAGTCGCTGGTAACTCTGCTTTGTTACAAAAAAAATAAACAAGTAACACGTGAGTGCGTATGTAATATTGCTGAAAGAGGAGAATGGGCAAGAACAGTACAAGCGATTGAACTTGTTTCTGAAGGATCCGGTTTGTATCTCAGTAATGATTCTTCTCTATTCTTGTTTTCAGTAATTTTCTTTAATCCGGCCATCGAATTTGCCTGAAAAATAGACTTAAAATGAATCGAAATGTGTTTATTCAAATATATGCACTTGGGACTATTTCGCTGTCTTTATATAAAGTTGTTTATCTAGATTAGAAACCCAACAACTAAAGCACAAATTATAAAACACCCGACAAAAATTTTGAGGGTGGAATATCACTATGTAATTTGAAATATAGAAGTTTCAGAACGGTAGTCAGCGGATGTAATTTTCGATTGAAATTGGCAGCTTCTGAACGCTCCAAATTTCATCCCGATTATCCGCTTATAAAATATTAAATATACGCATGTTGATTCATACAAAACGAAACCAAAATATTTAGCTATAAATCACGAACGACATCAGTGGTGGCTACATTCCAACTTCTTGTTAATTCCCGGGCATTTCATGCTGAGTCCAGCCGTGAGTCTTTCGCCTCGTTCACTCCGAATAACAAATTGCAGTAATCATAATCATTATGAAGTTGATATAGTGACGTTAAATAATTGTTATAACAAGAAAGTTTGTTCAGAGCAAGTTCATTGCATATAATAGAAACTTATTATAAGATATTAGTTATTCGATACTTGAGAATTTGGTTTTAAGATGTTTAAAGATATATAGCAATGAGTTCTATTTGTTTTTGGCGCAACGGCCCCCATCGTGGGCCAGGACCTCCTCATTCATGAGGTTTCTAGATCACACATAACGAGGCAACACAGTCGGTAGGGCTATCCTTGGACGAGTGATCAGTCCTTAGCAGTGACCTCTACCTGACAACACAGACAAAGTCACAACAGACAATCTTCCATGACCCCGGAGTGATTCGAACCCAAAATCTTAACAGGCGAGCGGCCGCAGACCTACGCCTTAGACCGCGTGTCCACTGGGAGCGGCAATGAGTTTTGTAGATACTATATAATGTTATTTAAACGTAATCAAGGGAGATCAGTAGATACGGTTTTAAAACAGGGTTCTTATTTAAAGGTGCGTGAGGTGCCTTCACTTCCAGTGACTAAGCACAACTTGGGAAAACCTCATTGACTGTAGATGGTAATCCGACTGAGATCTGAACCCTGGGTCTCACGACTATATTTAGAAAGCCGTACCGCAATATTAAACCTGTCAGGTTTTGACAAAAATGTGAAGAAAATTGTCTTTCTTCGTCACCTCCACTGTCATGACTTATTCAGTTTCGTCAATTTTTTCCTATTCTCTTTAAAGTTGTGACCTACAAAACGCACACCGGGGAATGCTGATAGAATTCGGGATAGGAAACCTGAAAATAAGAGATAACATGGAAGACATAGGCGTGGTTGGGAAATAAGATGTGAGGAAACGGAATAAATTCATATTGCTCCGGATACGGTGAAGGGGCTGAATTTTGTAAACACGGCAATGAACGTTCTGTTTCGATAGAAGGGGGAGATTTTAAGAGCACCTGAGCGACTATCAGCTTCTCAAGAAGAGTTTACTCCATACAAATAAACTCACTCAGTATTAGTCACCAGACTGACACGAAGCATTCCACGGATTGTAAATGAAAGAGTTGTTACATTACGCTAGAAATAGTTTTGCCTGCCGGACGCTGTGGTACCATCGTACTGGTATATCGATTTGTGCAGTAACGCTGTAGGTAGACTTCCTCTCTCTCTCTCTTCGCCCTAGTGGCGTAGACCTTCTCTGTCTTTCTTCCCTTTACCCCATGATATCTGGGTCAACCACGACGATGGCCGCATAGCAGAACACTGGCAGCAACCCACCAATAACCTCACACCACTCTGGAACATACACACGTCTCTTTTCCATCTCCACCGTCTTTTTATGCATAAGAAAATAACCCAAGAAAGCTGGGTCGTGCGATAGGGCTTGTGACTTTTATTAGGGTGGTGCCAAGTTTCAACTGCGGCTGAGACACTGACTATTCGGCTGAAATTTTCGTGGTCTTCCTCAGTCTTACTCAACAATTGTTGTAACGTTATGCCTACTTTAATTAGATCACAGCTGCCTGTTTTATATTAATTTTTGTGTTTTACTGAATCATCCTACGGTTTTATACTGTCGTATATGTAACAGGAAACTGCAGTTTCTTCCATTCTGTGACTGGAAACAAATGAGTTCTGCAGGCTTGCTTTAAGAAACTGTTTAAAATTCCACGTATTTGGTAACCAATATTACTGTAAACTCTTAAACCAAAAAAAGTTAAATTTGAGCACTTGTTCCTTTTATTAGACAGGGCACAAACGTCTTACTCCCTGTCGAAATGCACAATATTCCCTAATCCGTTCAGCGCATTCAACATAAAAAATTTCACTATTAATATTAGAGAATACATACGCTAACACATGGAAGGAAAGCAGCAGTCAATTTTGTTCTACTTAGTTGCCATTTCCGTTGTTGATTCTTAGGCGCTTTCGCAAAATTACGAAAAGCGACTATTAGGTTTGTCGTATCTCTCTGTATGTCTGTCTGCCTATCCGTTCGACTGTCCATCCGAATAGAAAAACTCGGCTGTCACTGAAATGATGTTCATTAAATCTGATATTTGAGAATTTTTCGAAAATTTGTGGAGAAAAAATAATTCGAAAATCATTAAACTCTTACAGGAATAACGGGTAATGTACATAAAGACAAATTACCTTTTTGGTCATGTCCCGGTCACTTCTTCTTAGAATGGGAAATATTTCAGCTACCAGTTGTATATAAATTTAAAAAAAACATTTTATTATTTTTTTTCGAAGTTGTGCTGTGTGTGATATGATGTGGAAAAATATATGATAGCCGGACAGGCAACAAATGACAATATGGCTCATGGGCATTGCCTGCTGGAAACATAGGGCTAGAAATACACACTCAGAATATATAATACGTATTTCTGTACCACGGCAACAATGGTTGTACGAAAGCGCCTCGATGTTAATGTTATACGTACGTTGCCTGTCTTCTACAGTAAATTAGACAAGGAAATCCATTATTCGAAACTGAGGCATATTGTGATGGAATGCAAAGCATTAAAGGTACTGTATGACCGAAGGTAGCATTCGCATTCAGAAAGTCTAGGTGGTGTAGTCTTGTAGCTGCGTAGAGGAGAATGATATGGTAACACCTTAAACAACCCAGACTCTTCAGAATCATCGTTCTTGTCCCTCATCGTTTATTTCGCTTTGCCATTGATAGGGCGTCATCTGAGAAGGTAAATACTAACACAAACACAAGAAATATAGTTACATCAAATAACAATATATATCTATAGTAACATTTTCTCCACTGCAAAATGGCTTGTTCCTGCGAGCTATGTCAGCCCACCAAACTGCACTGTCGGAGAAGTTGCCGCCTCGCTGGTTCGATAGGTTATGTTCCGTAAGCAGGTGAAACGTAAGCTCAGATTGCGATTTACGTGCACTCTAGAAAAAGATGTTGTTGTATTGTTGTATGAGTGTATCATTCAATGTCCAAGGACAAATTAAGAACTAGTAGTATACATTTTTTACCCGTGAGTTTTCTTTGTTTCTATTTTTGCATGTACTTAATGCAAAACGATGGTTTACTTTGAAGTCTATAAAAAATTACGATATAAAATTCTGCCTGTGTAAAAGAAGGCAGACAGTTTACGTGTAACGTAACGTTGTGGTGCGATCCCGTAACGTAACGTAACGTAACGTATGCGGCTATCGTAAGAACCTGATTCTACTTCACTCGAGGAGAGAGCTGTTCTGGCGATACAATGCCGCCGGCAGCAATAAAGTATTCTTAAGTCTTCATGTAAAGGTTTCTACTCAAATTTGGAATTTCTGGACATGCCCCCAATACCAAATTTTACTGAAATCCGTACAGTAGGAACTGCGCTGGAACACGCGGACAAAAGGACAGAGAAATGAAGAGACAAATGGACGGACGGACGGACATGAAGTTAGCAGTTTCCTTCCGCGACTATATGAACACGACAAAAAATGGTGCATACGGAACAAAGAGAATGAATGATCTTTTATATGTTAACATCCACTTAATTTAAGCAACCTGTCGAAAATATATTTGTCAGATTATCTTGAAATGATTGCGAACTTCTGCAAGGTAGAACTAACGAAATTACGCTCTCATGAGTACCCCACAATGGGTGATTTCTTTGGTGCAGATATTCTTGAGTTTTGGATCGCTGACCCAAAGAAATGTCTCTGGCATTCTTTCAAAAAGATAATTAATCTTTTATGGCTTTTGAATAATGCTATTTCTATTTCATCAATCAAATAAATCTACGAGAAACTAGGGAAGTCTTTGATATTAGAATCGTAGCATTAAAATGTATACGAGGACGGATGTGAGTATACAATCTTTATTGACGGTACGAGAGGACTTTAAGTGGCCAGTTAATGCCTAAGCTAGGCCAAAATTAATTCAAATATTCAGTTAATGTGAACTGTAGTACTTCGAGGCACTGAAACTTGTAGATATTAAAAACGTTAATACACCAGACACATTTATATTTAGGAAAACGTGGATAAAGAAAGTGGGCTCTGCGAGTTACCTGTAGAAGACTATCCTAACAATTTTCACATTATTGTCTGTAATAAATACGAAACAAGCTGGTACTGATTTTTTTATTAGGTTTATAAAAAGTGAACTTAAAAATTTGTAACTTTGGCAGTTTTCTCCTTCTCTTATATTTTCATTTTATTCAATATATTTGGCAATGATATTATTGATTGTACAAAACTTACATTTCCCAGAAAAAAAGTTTTCACATTATACACAACAATATTACTTAAAAATTAAGGACTTATTTTTCAAGAATAAATTATTTTCACTCTATAAAAGATTCTGCATTCTAATATGCCAAAACTCACTAGGCGATAATTGTTTTTAAAGGTAGGTTTATGTAAGGGAATTTGTCATTAAAGTTTTGTTTAAAACTCTTAAGTGATGCAGACTTTATCGTCAGATTAGGAATTACCTTACCAGAATTAATTAATTAGGTCAGATTCTTCCACCTTAACAAATCATTTTTGAACTTCTCATACTGAAGTCTTTGGTGTATTTAAAAGATGGATTGGCAAAAACACTCGATTTTACAAAGCGAAACCAATATTTGTTTCTGTGAAAATGATGCGAGTGTCCATGAAAAACGGAAGCTCTAAACAAACTTTATCTTGTTTTTCGCTTCTTTGAAACGAGATAACATATTAACATGTAGAGCTTTGTCTCAGTCTAGAATGCAAATGATCTTGTAATAATGTGTTTGTCGAGAGGAGCAGCATTCATACCAACCAGACTGCAGCACACAGTAATAATATCTCGGTTGTTGAAGACGAACTCAATGACATAATTGGGTAATTCTGCAACAGCCGCAATGTGGCGTATTATTAGTGATTGTGGTTATACGTCATTAATTCAAGATTTGTGTGATATAACAATGTATAGACCACTCAGAGAAGCTGATTTTTAATGCTTCTGAGGTTCCCCGCATCCTGCAAAATCGGAATAAGGAATTTGACTTTATATGAAATTGCGTTTTGTTTCGTGGAAGTAGCAGCAATTTATTATCTGAAAGTAAGACACAGAATTAATGGTTAGTTATCAAACCGAGAGAAGTTTATCGATCACAGAGACGTAAATAGAAGTTAAAGCTGTAGTTGTAGATTGCTTACTGTGTATACATGAAAAGTTACTTTAGTAAGGGTTTGTCCCATGAATAATTTCGAAAACGTAGGGTACATGCCATCCAACCGTCAATAACAGGACCGAGCTCAAATAAGTTAAAATTGCATTTCAAAATTGAATAATATAAAAACGTAGTTTTCAAGTAGGCAGAAGGAGAAAACAGAGCTTTATCTTCAAATTGCAATTTGTCCTTTGAACAAGAAGGGGTTGTCACTAACTTTGAATTGAATGTGTGTGTATATATATATATATATATATATATATATATATATATATATATGTGTGTGTGTGTGTGTGTGTGTGTGTGGTTTCCCAAATTCTAAGAATTGAGTCAAAACAAAGTGCATGAATTTCCGAAGAATTTTTTTTGTCAACATTGTTCCCACTGTTCTTCCAGTGCTGGTAATAATATCCATGGATCGAGATGTTGTTTTTCTGTTTATCATAAAAGTGCTTCAAATATTGTTTAAATATTTTTCAGTACATAAACGTGAGACAATACTGAAATAATATTTGTTGACCATATATGAATTATACGTAAATTAGCTATGGGTAAAGAAATTTATAAGTTTCTAATTAAATTCTTAATTTTACTGTCGTTATCACGTTAATTAAGGTTTGACTAATTGGGTGCTGATAAAATACATATCATGGTATGAAATTTAACATGTAGATCAATCGCGCAACCGACTGTTAAACAGAGTAAGTCATTTAAAAGCCGAAATTTCACAAGGGTGCATGTATACGTGCATGATATTATGTAGAACGGTTAGATTGGAAATAGGCTTATATCGATTTCATATACTTTAATGTGTTATAGAAAAAACCCGTTGTTTCAAGGCTAACTACAACTACAGTTATAAAACACTGTATATTATACATACCTGTATTTTTTCCATATTTGTCATATGGCAGAATGTTTCATAAAATAATTTTAAATCTTAGATACATTATGTTCTGTGTCACGTATTAAAGTTACTTAATATTACGTACAATGAGCTGTATTCATTTAAGGGAACTGTACCTTTTGTCATGCATTGTTGTCTTGTGACCACGACACATTTCTGTTTGTTAGAAGTTGGCTTCTCAAAGTGGAGCCTCGGGCTCAATTCCGGGTCGCTTCCTATTAGAGTAGTGCTGGACGAAACGAGATATCGGTGTGCCCTGCTGTATAAATCCAACATTACTGTATAAATTCTTATAATAAAACCAACTAGATGCACTAATTTCTCAAATTTATTTTTAGAATAAGGCTCTACATGTTTCGGACAGTTCCTCTGTCCATCATCAGGAGTTTTTCACTGTACACACAGCAAACCTGTATGACATATACCATTGCTGTGTGTACAGTGAAAAACTCCTGATGATGGGCAGAGGAACTGT
>Ga0123354_10013430_pt1 | contig 12703 bp, 6 predicted proteins | sample TergutLab28metaG_2_FD_97872 | JGI IMG/M metagenome (GOLD analysis project Ga0123354, IMG submission 97872) | Labiotermes labralis P4 segment gut microbial communities from Petit-Saut dam, French Guiana - Lab288 P4 | ecosystem: Host-associated > Arthropoda: Insects > Digestive system > Gut ... | reverse complement strand
CTACAGCAATCAGCCGTACTGGGCACTGCACACATACTTCCTAAAGTACTGATGTAAGAGTGCAAAAGATTAATCGTGGGAAATAGTATCACATGCTTGGACCATAAATTGTAACTATAGAATAACTACAACACATATACCCTATAAACACGGTTTGTTTCAGTTATGTGATTATAAATACCCTGTATATAAGTTAATAATAATAAGTCACGAGCCCGTCGTACGTGGACTGTCATAATATTCACGCGCTACTCCACAGCTTCTTTGATTGGTCGCCTCACTATTCCTAGAAAAATACAAAGGTTGGTTGTTGGATGTTGTGTTATTTTTCTCGTTGCTCAATCGTTTCTTTAGCTTCATACCGTACCTTACAGAGAACGCGCTGTTTCAATTATAAGAACTGCGCTTTCGGCATCAGTGCATACGTCCAAGGGAACACGATCTCTCTAAACCCTACTGTAACTATATCAACCCAGGTCTAACCTCACTGGTAACCATAGAACTAGGATGTTACTCACCCAGTTACACCACGCCCACTGTGTAAGGCAGATACTAGTCATAATAATGTACGAAGTTGGCCCACAGAGCAGTTATCTTTGTCACTAAGTACGACTTTGTGAGAAGCACATTACGAGTAAAAACAAGAGATTTGCTCGGATTGAAATTGTGGTAGAATGTAAATAGGATGCATGTTGCTAGACGAATAAAATAACAAACTTACATAACAACATGGAACAGACAGATTGTTTTTTTCAAACATCTGGACTTCAGAGCGGGTTTGCAGGAGCGAAATAAAAAAATGAACTACCTCATTACCTGACGACAAGTTACGTCTACACCAGTCGCTTAGCTTCCAGAGATGGGAGGCACCGGGGGAGTTTAAGAATGACCTCTCGCTGACTGTACTAAGTACATGAGCATCTGCTAACATGCCACTGGAAGCACAGAGGGACAGCAGATATATATATCTACTAATTCTTAACCTCGGCACTAGGTGGAAGTGTGGTCAACGCCATGCTCCGGCCGCTCTAATTCCGGGGAAAGAGCCAGGTACTCACCGTACAGAAGGCTGGTCCTTAGTGCTGGTGTGGGGAGGAGGGCGTCTCTTGCCTTTAACGGGGTTTGATCGTCAAGGTACGCAATCCAAGTTGCCAGGATTAAAGTTTGTGTGTGTGTGTGAATTGGTACCTAGCATAGTAAAGATTTTCAAGACAAGAACCCCGTTAACTTCTAAAATGGCATGCCAGGACCACGTCAGAAAGATCAGTCACCTCTTGTTCTCTCTATAGTGAGGATTAGGGCTATCAGGACGTCACAACACGAGACCACTGCTCCAGAGTTTCGTCATCATCTCACTAATGTTTACTAGGTAGCGCGCTGTTCTTCTAGCGGTCCGTAATTGAGGATGGACGGAGTTAGGGGTCTTCAAGCATGGCTACCCGTAACTTCCCGAGCGACTGATTGCTAATTTCCTGACTACTAAGTAGAGCTACTTCTTTTTGTTGATTGTTGTTACGTCAAAAGTTGTTCAGTATATAAAAAATTTTCTTCATATTTTTCGACAAAGTTATGGACGGTTGCGGATCGGTGTTACAGGACGGCCACTCTTCGACTTCGAATGTGCATTTGCGCGTGGTTTGCCACGTGTCTGGTACTGTTTTGAGGCTCTTCGGTTAAATTTGCAAGAACGTCCATAAAGCATCTTCCCATTTAGAAAGTCACTGTAAATTGAAGTAATCACACCTTCCTCACTCTTTGGTTTATATTATAAATGAATAAGAACTTTTGTTACGGGATTTCTTTAAATGTAAAAAGTTTACGTTTCCAGTTACATGGCCAAGGAATATATTTCTAAATTTAAAACGTGGTCACGAAAAAATTTTGCATCCGAACAGCTGGAATAGACTGTTGAAGAAACAGTCTGAAACAGATTTTTATATTTTGTTGACCGTGCGTCCTAATATAATTTGATAGTCTTTTTTTACCAACTTGATGTGCAAATTCTTTGTTTTAATATATTTATTATATTCCTCTACATGTTTCGAGCACTATTATGCTCATCTTCAGGAGGACAATTGTACTATTACAGCATCTGGTATCGTCACTTTCTTTAGGTGTGTGTTCAGACCACAGATTAGGAGAGGACAGTTTGGAATGAGTGGAATTATCGATTAGTTACCATGCTGCAGCATGGTAACTAATTGATACATTACCATGCTGCAGCATGGTAATGTATCAACAATCCCACTCATTCCAACCTGTCCTCTCCTAACCTGTGCACTGAACAGTCACCCAAAGAGAGTGACGATACCAGATGCTGTGTTAATACAATTGTCGTCCTGAAGATGAGCACAATACTGCTCGAAACATGTAATAAATGTATTAAAACAAAGAATTTGTGCATCAAGCTGGTGAAAAAACTATCAAAAAATCTGAAACAGGTGAGTACGTTAAGGGCTGGACTATGCAGGGTTCGAATCCCGGCAGGGGCAAAAAATGTTTTCTTTCTTCAAGAGGTCTAGACCGGCCGTTGGGCACAGCCAGCGCCATACTCCATGGACACCACAGTTCTTTCTCGGGAGTAAAGCAGCAGGGGTGTAATGTCGATGGCCTCCATCTAGTGCTGAGGTTAAGAATGCGTGGAGCTTGATTTAACACCCCGTACAAGCCTTCGTGGTGCGGAAAGGGAAGGAAACTTTTTATGCGAAATTATCACGTGCTTCAAGGAAGTCGCATAGAACAGAGTCAACAGACTGATTAAACCGACAGACATTTAACAGTGAGCGGTTAATAAATTCTCAATGAACGGTGTAGTTTTTTCATTGTCAGTGTCCACTGATCTTCTAACACAATGTTTCAGTGACACCATAAGGATTGTTTTTGCAGTCAAAACGGGTAGAAGTACATGGGAAGTAACAGATCCCTGTGTACGCCATCAAGAGGAGTGAAGGTATGGCGGTACACATTTTTACTTTCGGCGCTAGATGGGGCTAAGTAGTCGGCTTCACGACCAGTTGAAATGTGATGGCACACGCGCAGAAACCAGATTTCGTCTTTCGGCGAAACGGACGAGACCATTTAAATCGGCAGGGGCTTCAGTTCAATCGACTATTGGCAGCCGAGGTGTGCGCTTCAGCGGTAGTAATGCTGGATAGACCATGTTCCGAGGTAGTGTGAAGGGTACCGACTACCCACTCCATTCGCCATTTTCCCCTTCACTTCTCCTCCCATGCGTCACCTTACGCCATCACATTGCAACTGGAGTCTACCTATGGAGGGGCGGGGGGTGGGAATAAGGTACCCATTGAACAGGAGAGTGGGTGGACCCCAAAGTCGGTCCGCACGTTTTTGAGGGGAGGAGAAAAGACAGTTTTAGGGTGAATTCTCTTCAGGGACTCTCGGTTGACAAGGACATCACTTTATGGCTTTGGTACAATAGGAGGCCATGAAGCTGCTTCGATCTGTTGTATTTACCCATCTACCTCTTTATGACAGAAGAGCTGATGCAGATGTAATTGCCGTGACTTTTGTTACTGTAATTTGGAAAGAGCAAAAGGTGCCGGCAATAACGAAACAAAGGAACTGAAAAAAAGGATGATGTCTATCGAGGGTTACACAGCAGAATGGCAGCGTTTATTTCTGGGAATTCAGCATTTCCATCCCATATATGAGCAGACCCGCAGTGGCGGTAGTGGTGGTGGGGGTGTAGCTGAGGTAATTGTTCTTCTGGTATGTGACGCCGTGTCACGGCGTAAATTGCTTCCTACCTTTCGCAACAACACAATGGTCTCATCTTCTGATCACATTTTGACTCTTGAAGACGAGATCAATAAGTTGACTCGAAACATCGTGAACAAGTTAAGCGGTAACGCGACATCACGTCCCAGAAGAACAAATAGCTCAGATACACCGCTGTGAAAACCTGAAACCTTCCACTTTTATGTGTATTCTGAACAAAGTAGTAACAAAGCTGTAGCATCTGTTTCAAAGGTGACGTCAGCATGGCTTAGCAAGATTTGGATACAAATCAAACCACACAGCACAAGAATACAAGAGCAATAAAAGTTGACACCGTTTTTACCTCTTGTGCTTCGGCAGCAAAGCTAAAAACAAAAAAAAAATAACAACAAAGAAGCCTTGGCACGAAATGAAAAGTGGACGACAGCCGAGCAGTGGGCAGATTTGTCCAACTGACACAGTCTTGATGATTAATGGCCAACGAAAATTAATGCAGTAATGTAACAAAGAAACAGCCCAGACACAAACACGTTACATAAGTTTTCACGTTTTCACGAACGATGTTGTCCACATGATGGTCGTGTGGCGTTTTGCAGAGTGTAAGGTAAAGGTTCCTTCAGACGTTTCGGAGAAACGTGCCACCTCCAACTTCAGGGTGAAGCATTCGCCTGAACTAAATTCACTCGCACGGAAGACGGAAGTGTAAAGTTATTCCGAAACGTCGGAACAGTCTCACAGTTTCATACGGTGTAGAAATGCAGACTAGAATGTTGATTTTATAATGTGACAGCGTTCTTTCATACAGCTTTGTCATAGAGTCGTTTTAAAGCACCCACACTATGCTCCCGGTTGGGAAAAATGTCATTATCCAATGTTTAAAACATTAGTTCATGCGAATGGTCACGGGCACGTCATGGGGTGAACAAATGACCGAGGGCATTCTTCCGCAGGATATTCATTCATTCATTTAGCAGTCTGTCTTACGACAGGTCCAAAGCATCTTCCAAAGCGAGCTCTCCACATAGTGCGATCTAGAGCTTCCTCTTTCAAATGAAAGTATCCTCTCCTTTCCTTAAGGTCATCCAGTAGCTTCCTACGTCTTCTTCCTCGTCTTCCAGTCACGTCTATCCCTCCTTTTATCTTTCCTTCAATAACCCTTGTAGAAGGCAGTTTCTATGCAAAATTTTGGCCAATCCAGTTAGCCTTCCGTTTACTTATTTCATGCAGGATATCCCTCTGCTCCTCGAATCTAAGCAATACTACTTCATTTCTCACACGATCGGTCCAACTGATATTCTCCATCCTTCTCCAGCACCACATCTATGTCACTCAAAATAAATACGAATAGGCCAGATCTTAATTAGTTACTTTTTGAACAAGTTTAGAGCAAAATGGACTGCATCTGATTGACGCAAAAGCCTTCACTATAAATACTCCACGCAAATTCCTGACGGTGGGCTTACCTTGAGCTGATTGTGAGCGCAACGCTGCGGTGAAGATGACCCAAATCCACCCTCCTTACAAATACGCTCTTCATTATTCTACTAACAAATGCCCTCGGTGTTTTGTAACAAAATCATACGAACGAGGTGCACATACGCTTAAAATCCACAGAAGAAAATAATAGATTTACAAAATCCCAGACAGACCCTAATACTAACAAGCAAAACCAAAATCATTCTACGGCAGAACTCCGCTTATCCGGACGCTGGTTATCCGGATCGGCTTGGACCCTCGGATAAGCATTTTATTACTGTAATTGTACTATATCTTTTTATGTCTTAAATCTTGCCCCAGTTGTCAAATACATATAAGGAATTATATATTAAGGTTTTATTGGTTCGTAAATAAATATGTAGCCTAAAACAGCTGTTTGTAGAAATTGTTTCCACTTCAAATGCCAATGTAGCTTATTTTCAAAGAAAAATCCAGTTATCCGGATTTTCAGCATAACCGGATGGCTCGTCGTCCCAATTAATCCGCGTAAATGGAGTTGTACTGTATACTCAAAAGATGTAATATAACAAATAAACAGGAGAGGAAATATAAGTTATGAATCAACCCAATATCACAGATTCTCACATCACAAATAAAGTTACAAACAGAAAAACTTACCAATTAGGCTGATTATCATAAGCATCACGGCACTTACATGCAAGTTAACTAAAACGCTACAAATCCAACCTAAGATTACATTAAATCCAGAGCGCGCATATAAAATAGAGATTCTATACCATACAGGTGAGTGTGTTAAGATTTAGTTTTCTTAGAAGTGACATTACTGCGTGGGCTCAAAAAGAACCCTTTCGAAAGCTCAAACTATGTTCTTTCTTCAATGTGTGATATCAAGTTTAACACTCGCGTAAAATAACACGTGCAATTACTAATTTCCGAATTGTTTTATTTAAAACTCCAGAATAGTGCAATGATACCAAGGCTTCTGTTCAGAAATCACAATACGATGCACGCACAATTGGTTCAACAGTGCCCATAACACTTTCTCCTGACGTTCTCAGTAGGCCTTGACATAATTGAATGCTCGATTACGCAAGACATAATAGCCATATTGTCGTGCTAAAGTATAGGAAGTTCCACCGAACTTACCTATCATTAAAGAAAGTAAATTTAATAGCAGTTCCTATAATTTCTTGTCTGTTTCTCCGAAACTAATCAATTACTTCAGCAGAAAAAACAGGAGGTAAACTAAATAGGTCTCCATATATTGTTAAACAACAAAGGAGTGGAAGTTCTTTTCTATCCAATACTCCCCGATTTCCGCAAGATCATTTCTTTTTTGGAAGGTTCCTAAACCCTGCCCGTTTTTCCTTCTGGTAACATCAACGTGTAGACGAAGACGAGTATGGAGTACTAGTGGAATGATATTGGTAGGGGAAACCGAAGTACTCGAGAAAACTCTGTCCTAGTACCACTTCGTCCACCGCAAATCTCAAAATGACACGTGGGATCGAACCCAGGCTTCTGCGGTTAAGGGCTCGCGACTGACCGGCCAAGCCATTGTGCGGCCCTTCCACAACTAAATTAAGTTATATTAAAGATACTGAATTTTATGTTTGTGTAACCGTGCATCACTGATACAATAATATAAACAGCCAACTGAATGCAACAATAATAATTTTATTAATAATTACAATCAGCTCAACATGTTTCGGGCGATAATTTCGTCCATCCTCAGGAGCACTAGACTGTGTTTATAACTTGTATAGTGCACCGACGATGCTGCCTGCTGGAGGCATCGTCGGTGCATTATACCACAAGCTGTAAACACAGTCTAGTATTCCTGAGGATGGGCGAAATTATAGCCCGAAACATGTTGAGCTGATTGAAATTATTGATTAAATTATTATTGTTGCATCTAGTTGACTGTTTATATTATTATATTAAATATTCATTTCGAACCGCACAGCAAACATCCTATCTTGTCGTCATTCGGACCAAAGGTAAGGCTGTATCGCCATTTGTTCTCACAATGATACGAAACAAAAGCATACACTGTGTGTTCGAAATGTAGGGTTTGAAAATGTGAATATTCGTGTCGCACTTATAATAACCATTGAAATTCAAAGGTTTGACCATAAAAGCAGCTAAGCCCCAAAATGTTCGAAAGGTATTAATAATCTTTAGGCGCATCATCCCCTTTGTGTTTATGCAGTTAGGAAGGGGCAGGCACGTCAAAACACAACTGTCTTTGTATCCTATTTATTAGGCTGACGACGACGTGTTTCGGCCACTGTGGGCCATCTTCAGGTCACAAAAATGTATAATGAGGAAAACTATACAGTGTATGGTCATTAGTAGAGGTGCCTATTCGAAACTTTCAATGAGATCTCGTTGTCGTTTGGTTTATAAACCAAAAGACAACGAGATCTCGTTGAAAGTTTAGAATAGGCACCTCTACTAATGATCATACACTGTTTAGTTTTCCTCATTATGTATATTCGTGACCTGAAGATGGCCCACAGAGACCAAAACATGTCGTCGTCAGCATAATAAATAGGATACAAAGGGAGTCGTGTTTTGACATACCTACCCCTTCCTAAGTTCGAAAGGCAAATGTTTTCATCTCCGCTAACAACATCCACATTACATCAACACACTTTCACAATGTGGTCGATAAGATATTTTCCTACCAAGTTCCGAGTTGCTTAATGTATCCACCAACCGCACCATTGGTTAAGTAGTCTAAATGATTTATGAATGTCACAAAATACCAGGATAAAACAAATAATTACAAATTAAGGGGTCGAAAATAGAAATACATGCGCGCAATTCCCTCAACATGACGCATTTAGTTGACCACCAGCTTGCTTCAAGCGATTGTCTGTGTTTATACAGAAGTCTACAAGCGTATGAAACCCGTGTTCTCCCTAACTTAACTCGACTGAATTTCGCACCTTCAGTTCCACATAACACCGACAGGGCTCTGTCAGCAAAAAACTGATTCTTCTAAGGTGGTTCCCCTCCACTTACCGAAGTGTCCCGATTTGAATGAATGCATCGCATTGGATTGGGTGCAGCTGTTATCGTATGGGCAGATAAGCCTGAATAAGCATGGAGTATTACCGCCTGAGCAAATTTGGAAAAACCAGGTCATCAAAACCAGCACTCACCTGTAAAGACAGAAACAAAACGAATCAAATTTAAAAGTTCCTCAAAATGTCAATATTATTCAGAACACACAAATACGGTGCTAACACAACTATTAGGATGACAAAATATATTAATAACAGCAAAAGATTATTTAACAACAAACAAATTCTCTTGCAGTAACCTTCGAGCACGAGCAACTTCTCAGATTGTGGGCACCAGTCACGCTTACCCTGGGGGATAAATACATTGCACGCAAAGCTGTCGAAGTGCGAGGGTATGTGGAGTTTTACCTCCAGGCTTGTTATACGCCTACAAATTCACCATGCATCTTAAGCATAAGACTAGTTTTGCATGCTTTCCGCTTTCTGTAACAATTAACCCATCCTTCAATCAAGAAGGACGAAACACAAGTTTTGCTGGTAAAGTGGAATGCGAAGTATTGGGTTTTAGGCGCCCGGTTTAAGTGAGATTGAGCACTTAAAATCTTAGTGATGTCAGTATGAAGAATGTTCAGAGAGATGGCAACGCTCGCGACCTGTTTGCGCCCTGTAATTATTTTCTAGCCAATTGGTGGATTTTGAAGAAACTCTGTATCAACATCACTGCACTAGCGGCGTTGTATTAATTATTTTCCTGTCACCCATAATATAAGAGTGGCAACAGTACAAACATGCATAGTGGATGGTAAGAACCGCGGAATGTAGCTTCCTTCTGTACAGAAATGTCCAACATGTGAACATATTTCTGTCGAAAGTAAAAGCTAAAGCGGTGACCATGCGATAGGTCCTTCGGTTTGACAGCCGTGACTAATGAAACATTAGAAACAGGTGTGTGCATATGAGTATGTAGATATACAATAAACATACCTACTAGTTAGACATAGGAGTACCCACAAGATAACCTGATGTATGCTAATAAACATGCCCTAAACAAAGTCATTTACTATTGTTTACCACCAGTAAAAAGCCTGGCGACTGTGCAAATCTACAAGATGACGTTAGAAACGTCCATCAAACCTGAACCAATGGACATAATGAGCAGAAACTGGCCAATACGTTATTCAACCTCGCAATAAACGGTAAGCTTCCGAAGAAAAGAAGGCATCATAAGTTCTTTCTAGAAGGTCTCATTATATTTTAAGTCGCCAATTAATCGCGCTACGTTCTAAACCAATCAAACATTTCCACGGCAAATCTACGCATACAAGACATCTTTGTGGGCAATAACATGTAACAGAAATAGCCTGCTCGCATAAACATGGACAAGGCATTACATCTCGTTGCTACTTGTTTGAGTAAATTTTTTCAAATATTTGTACTTTCAGAGATACGACGTCCTACTTCGTGCAATTTATGCATATTTATATTGTAGCATTCAAAAATAGTCTTCTTTAATATATATTTCAAAATTCTAGCAATTTCCAAAAACTATAACACTAACAACACCCTGTAAATAACGTACATTCCAGATAATAATGAGTATGTTTGCAAACTGGGACTGAAAAAATAATTTCTCTTTACAGCGCGGTATATAAACTTTGTAACGCAGACCAGAATTTCGTAGTACTTTCTTTGTTTTCTGTAATTTTTGAAACCGCAGTACGTAATATTTCTGAGTGCATGCGAGATTCTCGGAGAGCAGTAACATATCGTGAGGCATAATGGAAGTCATAAACCTAAGAAAAAAAATTTCTAAGAACATACCAATATAAGAACCCTTAATCAAAGACACAGAACTGTTGAAAGGTTGGTGACTTCAATGCCTGGTCAGTGTAATTTTAGAAATTCGGTAGACTCCTTCGCGCAGGTTAAGAATATTTACTTTCTGATATTTAAAATTAAATTTTCTTCCTCTATACGTTTTTAAAAATTGTGGCAATTAACAACGATTCTAACTCTAATAACATCCTGTAATTACGTCCCGGATAATAATTGATCTATCCTTGAAGCGGGAATAAAAAACGAATTCTTTATACAGCACGATGTTTAAACACTTTTAAACGCTGGCCAAAATTTCTTGTTCGTTTTCTGTAATCTTTTAAATGCCACATTTTTTTACAAAGTCTGTGGAAACCACAAGGAGTTTCATCATATGCGGTGTTTATAAAACCAGCTGGTCAGGATGTGAGACACAGTTAACATATGCATAGCACTGCTTGGTTCTCCTTGAAAGGACACAGCAAAAACAGCACGAATAATTGGCATCATAAAATACACATGTAATTTGTATAGGCATAAACATGAAGGTTCAGGGTCGCCTAATTATCAGCTACTGTGCATTGGAAGAGCATTGAAACTACTCTAAAAAAAAAGAAGAGATTTTCACAGTCTTCTTTGAAGTCTAAATCAAGTATCCTTTAACTGTGGCTTGTGAACACAGAGTGGGAGATAATTGTAGGCGTTTTGCAGCTTTACCCTTACGATTTTCTTTTCGAAAAATATTATTTCAAAGCAGAAGTTAAAGGGCCTACTTTCTAATTTCATACATTTCTGTTCTCTCACATTCATGATATAATTAGAGATCCTTTAATTTATTGCTCTGAAGAAGACATTATCTAAGTAAAATTTTTTTATAAGATACATTCCTTGGACAAAACTGAAACGTTTCGCATGGCCGCCATTCTGTTAGTTTACATTATACACGTCTGTTACATAAACGGCAATTTTCATAAACCTTGTGCATTCCTACCTCAAACTTTCCAACGTCTACCACGTTATTGTTACTAATCACAATGAAATTAAACAGTGCGGTATTGGTATCAGCTCCAATGCCCTAACGTTCATACCAAGTTTAATGAAAATCGACCGAGTGATTTAAAAGTTTAAACTTGGAAATACACACACACACACACACACACACACAGACACACACACACCTTAAGGTAGATCCGCAAGCCAACTTTCCTTCTTTTTGGGAGAGGATGTAGTCATTTGAGATCACCGTGCCGTCTGTGTGTCTCATAACAACAACTACAAAATAATAATAATAATAAATTAAGAGGTCTGTTGGGACTAGAAACCTGAGCTACACAAAAGAAGGCTTTTATTTCTCTCTTTTTTAATTCTCCTTTCCGTATTAAATAGTTCTCGTTTACTACATTGACTTTAGCCAAGTATTTACGGGAAAATAACTTTCCGATAAAGCGGGTTTCCGTCTAATCCAAGTTCAGTTACAGATAGGGTGTGTTGTGTAAGGACAGCCGGCTGTTAAGCACCTAGGTTGCCTACGCAGCAATTAAGGCTGTCTCAATAAACGTAAGGCTGGACCTCCGATCCAGTTCAGAAAGTAGGTGCTTCCTTGGCCTACAAAGCGCGCTAAGCCGTTAGGAACACCTCCCCTGAAATCCGAAGTTTAGACCCCACACTCAAATGAAGCGTTGTGGCTGAACCAATATAAGAACGATATCTAACCGCAACCCCAGACATTTAGATATATTTGTTCACTGCAGTTGGGTTGACACCCGGTGGCAGTAGTACAGGACACATTTACACAAAAACAATACACAGAACAACACAATTAATTTGGGAAGAGTGCGGGCCGTGCCCCGTCTTTGCGAGTTTTACCTTGGCATTTGCCTTAGAGCTGAGGAAAAGGCACGGAAAAACCTCAGTCAGGGTGGCCGAAGAGTGCCAGTTGGCACCATGAAAACAGAATATACAGAAGAAAACATACATAGCAGTAAGAATACATAAACATAATAAAAATACATAACTTAAAAAATTACACAAAAACACAAAAAATAAATATAATTAAATGAAACAATAGAAAAACACAGTAAATACAAGTACACATATTACCAAAAAACTCACATATTACAAAACCCACACATACACACACCATATATTACAAAACAAGTTAAAACAGCCCCAGTACAAGATACACACATAAATTGAAATATGTGTAGTTATTACGTCCTTCAAACGTGTGGTAAAGCTTAAATGTATGACAACGATAGTGACAAATTAAAACTCTGACTTTACTAGGTTCAGAAGCTTTTGTCCACCAGCCTATTGTTTATAAACAAAGATTAAAGTAATAAAATAACTACAGTTTTGTACTCTTGTTGTAGGCGGATACAAATGTTGGTCTTATTTTGATCAGGGTGGAAGAAAGTAACAGGAGGATGGGTAAATATGCAAAATGAATTAAAAATTTACACTAATTGAAGAGTATTAGAATATTTTCATTTTATTACCGTGCCATGTGATAACAACATTTATTAAGACCAACTAACTGCACATACTTGTCAAACCATTAAAATCACATTATCTTATTAAAAATGGATTTAAAATTTCTCCTACATGTTTCAGTCCCTCTATGGGATCATCCTCAGGGAGCGTAAATTAGTGTAGGAATG
>Ga0123354_10013428_pt1 | contig 12705 bp, 6 predicted proteins | sample TergutLab28metaG_2_FD_97872 | JGI IMG/M metagenome (GOLD analysis project Ga0123354, IMG submission 97872) | Labiotermes labralis P4 segment gut microbial communities from Petit-Saut dam, French Guiana - Lab288 P4 | ecosystem: Host-associated > Arthropoda: Insects > Digestive system > Gut ... | reverse complement strand
TCCCCCGTTACCTCGTCCCTCCTAGGTCCAAATATTCTCCTCAACACCATATTCTCAAACACCCTCAGCTTCCTTTCCTCCCGCAATGTCAGCGACCAAGCTTCACACCCATACAAAACAACATGGAAACAGTCTGGAAAAATTATCTCCAAAATCTAAGGTCTTTATGCTAGTTATTTTTAGAAGTTTTACGTCGTATATTTTCCGGTTCCTCACAGCTGTCTATGGAAAACCGCCACATACTCGCGACCCACAAGTTAAGGAAGAATTCCAGTAAAATATTCTCAGTGAATATTTCAGGTCTATATACAAGTATTAGTCTCATAAAGCTACACTTAAACAAAGCCCACAATAAGTCATGTACATTTGTCTGCTCAACGTCAGTTAAAATTGTCTAATACACTTTCATTACTCCTGAAACCCACTGTAGATCGCACTACCAGGAAAGGAAATCTGGAGGGGCTGGAAGTGAGTGGTATATACCAGCATATGTTCTACGGTAGCATCGTCAAAACAAAAGCCCGTGGGTCTCATTCGACCCTCCCGCAAAGTCATTTAAATCATAGGCAATGTCTTTCTTTAACTGACCGTCTTCATGATTCACATCCGAAAACAGAACAATTATCTGTCCTTCTAAGGCCAGGAAGCAGCCTTAGCCGGACCAAAACCAATTATTGGAATAAGACCAGCGACAGGATCATACAAAGTAAGCTGTCGGCACTGTGTGATAATCCTGGAGTATGGTTTACACAAATGTAATGTAAGAAATCTTTAACAACTGAAAATACTTTATTATCGACGATACGTAGAGCATGAACTTCACGTCATATTTCTATAGTAAAACCGACGAGATGCAACAGTTTCTTAAATATATTTTATTTTATTTTGAAGTATCACTCCACATGTTTCGGACGGTCTTTCCGTCCATCATCAGGAGTCTAAGACTGTACATACAGCATCAGGTATATGTACAGTCTTAGACTCCTGTTGATGGACGGAAAGACCGTCCGAAACATGTGGAGTGCTACTTCAAAATAAAATAAAATATATTTAAGAAACTGTTGCATCTCGTCGGTTTTACTATAGAAATATATCACGATGCATGGCCTTATGAAGATCAAAGTCCAAGTCACTACGCGTAATTTCCCAACGCATCAGTACATCCTTTGTGCGTTTATATATTTAGAAAACAACAAGTCTTGGAATATTTTTAAGGTATCAAAGAAACCTATAGCTTGTAGAACGAAACGTATTCACTTAGTAGTTTTTAAATAATTTATGTAATTTCTAAATTTTTATTCTTTCCAATTAAATGTGTAAGTCTTATATGTGACAGTGTCTACTCTAACAGGTCTGCATGTTAAAACTTCGAGAACAAATTTTTCCATATGGCAGCCTGATAAACTGTTAATTTTCTGCAAGTGTGTGAAGATGAACAGCAGGTTATCAATTATTGTTTAATTAAAAATTTATTGTGTCCCATCTAGTTTAACCTGCAACAATTTGTACACTAATACTGAATTCAACGTACATGAATTAGGGGGTTCCGTTTTATTTGGTATAAATTAAATAAATACAGGGTGATTCAAAAAGATGGACTCAATTGAATAGTAAACGGCGCCTCAACACATGCCAGAGAGTTGGTTGCGGTATTCCAAGTTCTCTGCTCGCTCTACGGGTTGACTTGCGTGGACTACGCTCAAAACTCTCTTGAATTCTTCTCACGTTCACCTCTGATACGCGCAAAAATTCTTGTGCTACATAGTAGCCATTTTGCTCTCAACTGACGCCGCTGCATGGTTGTACAATAGGTGAGCACTCTAGCAGTTACGTTTCAAACTTTAGAACTTTCTCTTTCAACTGTTATGTAGATCATTCATATATAATGTATATTTCAGAAAATATGGACATACAAAATTGAGTCCATCTTTTGAATCACTCTTTATTTCTATGCTGCAGAGCAAGCCTAAAACTTTTATAGGTATTTTACCGTTAAAAAACCTTACAACTATCCTGGGCCATTGTGACGTAACTTCCTGGAACCCTCTGGGAATCTTGGGCCTGTAATTGGACTGATTACCGTCAAATACCGTTTATAAAAAAGCTACCCTTTAAAGTGTTATTTCCTCGTGTTTGGAATATTCTGTTATGAACTCTATTATAAAGGAGAAAAATGCAGTTCACCGCTTCACATTCTGTCTCTGTAGGTAGGACCAGTTTTAACACGTTTTCATTCTATATGGTCGTAGATGTGTCCCGTGCTCCTGTATGAACTGCATGTCCCTTCCATGCTATTGGAATGTATTTAAACCTTAACCCGCTAAGGTGGAAAATATGGGGAATTCCTAATAATTCCAGCAGATGGCAGATGGGATTTAACTGGGCATTTAAAGAGTTAATTACTAACGTTACGATTACGTGACAAGTGTAAACGGAGAAGCTATGAAAATCGTGACGCAGTGTAGACTGGTAGAAGTTTATTGCAGTTTCAAAGAAACCTCTTGCCTCCTTCTACAGTGTCTGTCTGCTCTCTGTCCTGAAATGGAGGCAGTACGTTTTACCAAAACACTAGTAGTATGTTTGCTATAATAACCAGTGTCATATGATAGAATGCAGGAAACACAGTTATCTCCACAAGAACCACACATTCCATATAATTTGTTAAATAATCATCCAAATAAAACATAACAAAATAAAGAAACAAAATGTAGTCTGCGGGTCGCTGCAAAGCCTCACACAACCGTTATAACGAAGCCGACATTCCCTGCCAATAGCAACCGAACGTTCAAACCACATCAGCCTAAACTCTCCCCTCCATCAGCACAGTGATTATCCTGTTACATAAAAATCCAATTACCGTTCATTTTGTGTGGCACTGATGTACTTCTCCGTACAAAGATCTCGTACACTCTGCCCCAACCCCGATCACACATTTACTGCAACAGGGTGTACATTCACCTTTATAAACAGTGACATAAATTATAGCTACTTTTGATATTTACAATTAATTAAAGCTACTATACTCTGTAACAGACGGACGGATGAACTATTTATCAAGCGTTCAGGAAAAACTCCTCGTGTTTAAAGTAGTGTTATTGCACAGAATTTATTTTTTCTGTGTCGCAACAGACCAACTTGGGCCTAAGCATCCTCATTGTTGAGGTTTATATATATGACAGACAGACAGACACACACACGAGCGTACACGCGCGCGTTAGGAATTCTCTGAACGAGTTATCAGCCCGTCGAAGATGCCTCTACTTGCACAACACACGATAAACACGAGACCAACAGCCATTCTCTCTGCGGGATTCGAACCTGCGATTCCAGAAATCAAGCGACTGCAAGCCAAGCTTTAGACCGCACGGGCACCGTTATCGGCATGCACGGAGCTTCTGAAGCAATTTTTTGTAAGCAAGAATAATTTAAGGAATACGATTATCTTTAGAAATCTGGCTTCATAAATGGCGTATGTACAATTCACATTAGAGCACTTCATAGATTATTTTTCTAATTTTTTTCACCGCTGTCGGACTTGTGTTCTCACGTTTTTCGTGTGTCTGCCTAAAACAAGAATGTACGAAATTTAATGGAACTTGTTATATTCTTGATGTTTAACTGACAGCTCTCACCACCGTAATGACTTTATAAAATTTGGCCATCCCTAAATACAGACTTTATAAATTCCATGGCCCAATGTCTTCCAAAAATGTGCTTTTTAATCACGGATAAGGATATGATATTAAACTAAATCCGAAATAAGTAGATGTGATAGAAACAAACTGGTTCAGAATAATCTCAGATGCAGACTGTCGTGAAGAAAATTTGGAGCCCCCCCACAAGGCAGTAATTCTCCTCATCTTGGCAGCAGGTCCCAGGATATCCAAGTGGAAGTACACTTGATTAATTCTCCTAGTTTTGCAAGCGTCGCGTAACCGATTTCCTGCGTCCGTAAGGTAACAAAAGTAGGCAGATTTCATTTTGATTTTCAGAGCTTAAAAAAAGTGCTTTTGTGTAAAATATGGAACACTCCGAAAGTTTAAAATGCCATTTCCTAGTTTCCCTTGCCTATTTTCTTCAATCCCATATAAAATCAAGTTGAAAATATTTTAGCTCTAAAACACTCACGTACTTCACTCTTCACTTACAAACACAAACAACAAATTTGGTGTATCCGTGTAGCACTCAGAAAGTTGTACTGCGATCGAGTGGATGGCACTCTTGCTTTATGTCCGGAATTCCTGGATTCAATACTCGGACCAAAAAAAGGTCAGTATTATTGAGTGTTCTTGTACGTAACATGAAGTAAAATAAATATCACGAAACCCTACAAGGAAATAGGAAGGTTTTTCAAAGCACAATATTAATTATACACCATCTACTTAAATTAAATGTTCTTTTCATTTTTCCCACATTATGATTTAAGGAATTCCCAGGACGAAGAGTAATTATTTCCCTAAGCAGCATTAAATTATTGATGTTGGTCATGAAGAAGCATCTTGTCTGACTCGAGGTACGAAATAAATTCCTACATGCAGCCTAAGGTACCACGAATTCAGATTATAACCGTGCCGGCCCTTCTGAGATTTGCAAGGACAAAGTGCCAAATTGACATGTTTCCAGCCAAGACTCTAGTCTTTGAACAACGATCTCAATGCAAAAATTACTCTACGTACAGCTGACTGTGTAACTAACTTATGGGCTGGCAAGCTAAGTGCCTAAATAATGAAACAATTAGTTATCATACCGCCTGTGTATCTAAATTAATATAGGGTAGAATTACTGTTACAGTATCTAACTTCATTGTTTGACAATTATGGACTTCTTGAGATATTTTCTTATTTCCATGGAGCCAAAATAACTCTCACAGTCAAAACACAAATGCCAAGGAATAACAAGACACAAAAGCAAAACAATAATATCTGATATCACAGTGGAAGGCACTTACATTTTCACAGTTTATTCTTTATAATCCATTGCACTATTACGTCACTTCCACACTATTCCTATACCAGTTTTCTTTATATTTCAGTTTTTTCAATTGCATTAGTAATGTCTCATATTACATTTTTTATGTCAGGTTATTGAGTTTAAAAATTACAATAATATATAATTTCCAAAAACATACTTAATCCTTAAAAAAAGATAAATTTGATATATATTTAAGGATTTAGCTCGTACCGCTTAGAAAACACGCTCTGCTTCAGTTACAGAAACCAACAAACTACAGTGGTGTAAAGAAACAAATCACTATTTGTTGTAAGAATTATACGAAGAATACAAATGCACTCTGTGGAGAGAAGAATAAGATTTTACTGTGCATGTAGTAACCGCTAGGCTTTAAAAGGTTAAGATATAAACCGTTCCTACGTTTACAAATAAATCTGGTACTAAACAAACCACAATTTCTATATACATTGTTTAAACTGACGTAAGAGGAGCGCTCATAATTTTCGATTCGGTATTAATCTCAGAACCAGCGGTCGCGCAACCAACATCGTGGAAAACCAGCCAGCTGTTCTGGCAAGCGGCAATAAACTGATCTCTTTATTCATACATCAGGTCCCACTCTTTTCAACGCAACAGCTCTTGCATCTTCGTCGCAAAGTGTTTATATGTTGCTTCTTATAATTTTATTCACCAATTTGCGTGAAGAATTTCTTTCCTGGATTATGACTACCATCCGAACAAATCAACAAGGCTAATGCTTCTAATCCAATGAAAGTGCATATATGTGTGTGTGTGTGTGGGGTGCGTAAGTACAAAATTTGACTGAATAAATAGAATTCTCCACCAAATGTCACAAATTTTAGACAACATCTATTCATTCTGTATACTCGAGAATTTAGCTACTGGTTAAGTACATCCCTCTAGTTGTTGTATCATCTTTATTCTCTTCAATAAAGTCGAAAACATCAAATAACTTTTCAAATACGCTCATGCTATACTCTGGTTTCTTTACAAGCTTAGTAACGTCAACTTAAAATTCTAATTCCCTGAAATGTTACGCCAAACTGACTGGTAAAGAGCTTCTGAATTTTCCAAGATCCGTACTGCCTCCGCCTTCGGTACCAATCAGGCCAAGAGGAACGCCCTTCTCTGAATGCTTGTCAAAAAACCTAGATTGGTATTTTAAAGCATAATTACTGCCTTTGTTGTTGGGTCTTTTACAAAACTGAACCCTTTAAATTGTGACCAAACACTGAAATAAGACAGCGGTTGGACAGCACACAACACGCCATTTTTTATTATGTTCCATTAACACGAGAAACGAGCAGAAAGTACAAGAATATAGGCAAGGTAAGTATAGCGTAACACTAGGGAGCTTTCGCGAAAGGTTCACTCTTCCTCGGTTGTCCTACCAGGTTTATACCACTTCACTCGAAGAAAGCACCTTTATGGTGTTTTAACATCGCCGAGAACTACAAAAGTTACTTAAGTCGTCATATAGCGTGCCCCACATTCTTGCCTATAAATCAAATTAGGATATTCTCGACAGATTTTCCTAAAGGTTTCCAATATGAAATTTCATGAGTATTCTTTCAGTGGGAGCATTTTTAATACATGGAACAGATGGACGAACATAACGAAGCAAATGGATGATTTTCGCGGCTATGTGAAGGCGCCCACGAAGGAAGTAAGAAGCCACTAAATAGCACCAAATCCTGCTGCTTCCCTCAAGCTTTCTCAGAATATTTGTTTGTAATAAACAAGGAGATTCTGAAATGTACGTTACTTAATACCGACTTTCAAGACAAATGTGCTTTGCTTTTCTTTGGATGCCAAAACCCACTAAGAGTTTCTAAACACTTAACTATGTTATTTTCCTACGCCAAGCCTAAAAGCTTCAATGTAGAAGAAAATTATATAAATATCCATCCAAATATTCATATTCTTTAAACCATTACTAGTAGCAAAGTTGCTTTTATTGTATCTTAGGCTTATGTAACAAACCAACAAATGTACCCATATAACACGTTTTATCACGTATTATTAATTACAAAATGTTTCCGTCACTTTTGCGGTGATCATCAGTGCAGCATTGTAACAGTACTAAGAATACAACGAACTGCCACATTATGTGCGCGGAGCCACTCAGCGTTACACAGAATTCCTCAAATTCCCAATATGATCACAAAATGTCAGTTAATGCACTGTTGAAATCGGAAAGAATTTACTTGTTGTACACAAGTGGAACAGGCTATGCGTTAACTGCTTACAACATGGTTATGGGTTTAATAACTAAATTTTATGCTATTTTAACAGCACATGAGCTGAAATTCTGTAATCGTATTGGGAATTTGAGGTATTCAGTATAAAGTTGAGTGGTTCCACTTATACAATTTGATAGTTTGTTGTATTCTTCATACTGCTACAATGCTGCTCTGATGATGGCCGCAGAAACGACCGAAATATGTTGGTAATTAATAATACGCCATAAAACGTATGTTACGTAAGTGCATTTGTTGGTTTTATAATGCAAGTTTAAACATTCCTTTAAACCAAAGATACAGAACATATAAAGTATTTTAGGACATTTAAGGATTTTTTTAAAAGTATGGGCTTATAGAGGGGGGTGTATAGTGTCTTGGTGGGGAAACCGGAGGCAAAAAGACCATGAGGAGACCTAGGCATAGATGGGTGGATAATATTAGGACGGATTTCCAGGAGGTGAGATGTGGGTATAGGGACTGGATTGGGCTGGCCCAGGATAGAGACAGGTGGCGGACGCTTGTGAGTGCGGTAATGAACCTTCGGGTTTCGTGAAATGCGAGGAATTTCTTGACTAGCTGCAAACCAGGTAGCTTCTCAAGAAGGACTCTGCACCATGGAGTAAGTAAGTAAGGGCTTATAGACAATCAATTTAATGATTCTAACAGAATGTTCTTCAGTAAAAAGAGATTTTGAAGGCGGTAATGAGGAACTATTTCCAACAGTATGCTTAAAGTACTGGACAGAGAAACATAAACCCTGAAGCTAGTGGATTCCCTGTGCGAAACTCGATTTATATCTCTCCTACATACAGCCTACCTCGAATCTCCTTGACCCTCGGTTGATAAAAGGCCGGTGCAGACAGGCACAGAGATTGGCAGTAAAAGAAGGCACCACTGACTTCAGTAGTAAGTGCATTTGAAATTTATGACTGATATTAATTACTTCTACCTTACTGGTAACAAACGCCAGTGTTTTATATATTTCACCCTCTAGCACAAAGCATTATTGCACATACCAAAAGAATGTCATAATAAAAACGAAATATATTCTAGACAGATAAGTTGGTCTTGTAGAAATGTGTTCCCTCACTTACTTTTTCTTTAAAGCGTGCTCCGAGCTGACGTCTTAGACTAGATTAAAGAAATTTAAATATGTTACAATTACGTGTCTGGGTACATTTTTAATACAATGCGCCTACTTAAATATGAAATGTGACATTTTGGATATCTAATTTATTAACTACTTGCGCTATTTTGAACTTCAGTAAATTCAGACGTACAAAAGATTGAGAATCAAACGTCACTTGAAAGCGTAATTCTCAAGGAATTAATATTTTAAGTCCCCAGGGTTATAACGTATGTACACGTTGAGTTATTTATGTGCATTGTTTGAAATTACAGGAGTTCATACATACAGACTATGCTCTTACCCTGAATATTATGCTCTTGGAGAAGAAACTTAGTATCCTTAAACGAAAGTGAAGTAAAATTTAAAAAAAAATAAAAGTTAGAGTCCAGCTAATGCAAACTGTGACGTTTATAATAGTAAATAAAGAAAATCCTCTACTTCTTTTATTGGAATAAATTCAACACTAGCAGACAGCAAAGGACGTAATATTTCTGAAAGGAAAGTTTGGAATTTTGGGTGGGTAGACATCTGTTTTCAAACAGATTTCTTTCAGTCGCTCTTGGTGCGTGTCTGAATATTATTTGAAAAAGTCATGAACGCTGATAAAACAGTCCATCCTATTTGACCACTCTTCATTTTCTCACGACACTCCATGATATCTATCTTCCTTGTCCTGCATAGCGGTATTAACCCTTTAAACGCCGAACTAAATCCCATCTGCCATTTGCTGGCATTATTAGGAGCTCACCATATTCTCCACTTTAGCAGGATAGGAGTTAAACATCCCTCCTTCCATACATTATTTCAAACTACTGTCATTTTGGCACAGAGTGTAAACGTCTACCAACAATTGTAACCATGCTTCTGAAAACTACCGTTTTATGATATTATAACTCACGGCTGGGTAATAACGCCGTCCTCTCTCCATGCTCAAGAACTCACCTCTCCAATTTGTATAATCACATATGAAAAAAAGCTGTTGTTCGGGAAAAGCCTAAAATGTAAAGGGAAAATGTCTATTGAAACTTTCCATAATGCCTGGAGAATAGGTATAAGCCTAGTAATTTAAAAAAACATCTGGGGTCAAGATATTCACGTAACAATTGCAGTGAAAGGCTAAAAAATGTGACATTTGCGATCATGCTTGGGGCGAATTACTCGCATGGGAAAAATAAAAAATTTGGGTCGTTGTTAGGTATGGAAAAACCGTCACTGACAAATAAAGCCACGCTTGGATTAAATTCATCTCTATAATAATCCCATACATGAATGGGAAAATTCTATATCTTTCTCAACTGCAATTATGCCTGGGGAAAAATAATCCACCTGTCAACACAATCAAAATTTGGGAGAATCTACGGTCATGACAAGTTTAATGATGCGTGGAGAAAATCAGTCGCTAGGGGAAAACCACACTAATGATTTTTGAGAGAGAGAATGCAAACCATTACTGGCAGTTGTAATCACGCTTGGAAAAAATACTTAAATCTGGAAACCCCCAAATCCGCACCGTTTATGGGGCACAGAAAATCCCCCCATAACAGTTTCTCCAAGCAGGGATGTAGCCTATTTTCTTTGGTACTTTAATTCCTTAAAGTGGTCCATGGACACTTATATCCAATTAGCGGGAAGATTGCTGCAAAATATTTGGTAACACAGACTAAAATCTCATTGCACGTATCCCAAAGCCTCCTCGAGTAACCCATACATTGGTCCTTGCAAAGCGCAAATAATTCAAAACAATTTGTATAACTGCGTATGAATAATAGAGGCAATGTTATTTCAGCAACAGTTTAAATGTGTAATCTATTGTTGTAAATTGACTGATTGTTTTTTGAATAAAGAGAGACCAACTTGATGTTATTTGCTTTTTTATTTCATTATTTAATGCTCAACATGTTTCGGATGTAAATACATCCATCCTCAGGAGCTTGCGACTATTCTGTTGAGTTATTTCATGGGTTGTATTGCTCTGTGTGGTATACGGATGAAGGCTGAAGCACTGCTTCAGCCTCCATCCGGACACCACACCACCCCAGCCAAACCACAACGTAACACCAACACGCATCGAACCAGAGCAATACAACCCATGAAATAACTCAACAGAATAGTCGCAAGCTCCTGAGGATGGATGTATTTACATCCGAAACATGTTGAGCATTAAATAATGAAATAAAAAGGCAAGTGACATCAAGTTGGTCTCTCTTTATTCAACTATAAAAATGATGCACGGTCCAATAAACATAAGATTGACTGATTGTTTGTCTTGCAGAGAGGATAGTTTTGGTAATGTTTTCATTTCTCGGCTTTCAGTTGACATTTGTGACTTGAAAGTGTGGAAATTAATCTGTGAACTATAGAAGGATTTTATAGAAACCATATAAGTATAGGAGAATTTTAATTTTAAGTAGGCACTAAAAGTATAAGTATATTAGAATAATAGTAGTTAATTTTGCTGATTCACCTTACAGAATTTTGATGAGCCTGCTAAGCCAAATTTTCTGCACTTTACATCCCTTGTATTAACCATACGTTCTACAATGTTAATGAAATATTAACCTTATATTGTATAATATTTAGTATATATATAGTACAACATAGGTTTTATATGGCAGTTATTTGGATAAACTGCATACTATCCATGTTCCGTGCAGTAAGAATATTTTAAAACGTTTATTGTTGCCAACTGCACAATAGTTCAATAAAAACATGTACAATCATACGGCAAGCCGCATTCATATTTGGGGCTTTCTCACACATTGTCAGGGACGTGTTCGACGAAGAAAAAAATACCTTTTGGGCAACATCCCATCCGTCCTCACATCCCCCTTCCACTTTCCGAAACCTTCATAACAGAGATTCTGGGAAACCTGATGGGCTAGACAAGTAGCATGTGCTTCTGTAATAGCGTCTCCGCGTATTAACAGTCAAAATTTACTGTATTACCAGTCTATCAAAACAAGTTAATTTCTCCTGGGTCAGGGGAAACAACTTGGCTGTAGTCGGTGTACCAGAGGCACGTTTTGATACATTAAGATCACCTCGGGCTCCAGTAGTCTTTCAATGTGAGACCTAGAAGACGGATTTGTTTGGAAACTGAAACAGTGGTAGCCCAAGACCTTGAAATTCTGCCAAAACACCACAACACCACTTCGAGTGGGAAAGTCATAGAGGACATTATTGACGCCCGGCAGCGCATGCATGGATATTCTTCCATTTGTACGAACATTAGTTTCTGCAATGGGACTCCTTTACATGTATTTCTAAAATGACTAAATCAGACTGTGTAACGCGACAACTGGGTGGTAATACAAAGTTCCGGAAAGAGTGTGAAATTTGTTGTGAGCTAATTTAAAATTTTGCACCCTCCGTCAGAAAGGACTACGGAGAATTATGTATAATTTCATTTACACTATCCAGCAACCCGTTCAGGGTTTAAAAAGAGCACCTCCTGAACACAAGGCAACATGCATGGCTTTAGTATAATTTTGTTAGTGTACGGAATGCCCAGGTTCTATTGACGGACGTTTCATGTTTGAATAACATGTTTACTGTCATAACAGACGCTAATAACCCTGTCGTTAACAATAAATTTATTGTCCAGTATATCAACAAGCAGGAAGTGTTGAACCCATAAATCACCGTATATTTCATTGCGCTTCATCAAATGGAGTCTCTTTGCGGTGAATACGACAGGGGAATTCGCGGACTTGCAGCGAACATTTACACGATCTAAGTGTTGGGTTACCAGTCGTTGAATCCCAGGTTGTCTTACACTTTGTTAGTGTTTAAATATCTAGAAGTTCCTAACATAAGTATAGGCTCTTTAATGTCCTTATGGCCAAAGTAATATCTGTACAGACATTTAAATTTTCCTACAAATTTATAATTGTTTATTGATGCTCATTTTAGACAAAATTACTTCCAGATGTAATGTCTCACAACTTCCTCCCAAAAACGTTTAGCAGACAATTAGCCCATATAAAATTATTTATATATTTAGTGTACGATACACCGTAAGGACACCGAAAGAACGCAAAAAAGTGATGACAGAAAATTTGGTTGGGATGGTGGAAACAATAAATAAGCTGTTTGTGGGCGTTCCTGTCGGAAATTATCCATATGTAACACTGAACAGTAAAGGGTAGAATTAAAATCAATCTTACGACCATATATTTGGAGAATATAACGCTGTTGTAAGCGGCCAAGAAGAGGGTCCGGTGACTTGATCAGTAGTATACTTACTTACTTACTCCATGGTGCAGAGTCCTTCTTGAAAAGCTAGCTGGTTTGCAGCTAGTCAAGAAATTCCCCGCATTTCACGGAACCCGAAGGTTCATTACCGCACTCACAAGCGTCCGC